>WNGD01000716.1_pt1 | contig 57152 bp, 47 predicted proteins | sample 5400671 | NCBI WGS metagenome assembly WNGD01 (sample SAMN13153369, study PRJNA577476) | soil metagenome | isolation source: 40 cm soil or saprolite under grassland replicate 2 | place: USA:California | collected 2016-06-15 | reverse complement strand
GAGCCGCCGCTCCGCCTCCGCGATCGAGCCCAGCGCGCGATCGAGCGCGAGCTGGTCGAAATAATCCGTGAGCTTGATGCCGCGCGCCGCCTGCGCGATGCGATCGAGCTGGAAATACGCCCCGGCGGCAAAAAACGTCGCGGCGACTTCGACGACCGGCTTGCCGGTGCGGTCCGCCACCAGGACGACGTCGGTCGCAGCGGCGAGCGCCGGCAGGCTGGCGAGGCGGCGGGCGAGGTCTCCCGGCACGCCGCCGGATCGCAGCTCGGCGCCGCGTGCGGCCTGCACCGCTTGCGCTTCGGGGGTGAGCACGTTTGCGAGCGCCGCCTCGATCGAGCGAATGCCGGCGCGGTAGTGCTCGACCACGTCGGCGAGCCCGCGCGCAAGATCGACGTTGCGCAGGAACCAGATCAGCCGGTCGATCAGCAGATCCTGCACCGCCGCGTAGAGCTCGAGCTGCAGCGCGCCGCCGATCTTTGCGTCGAGGGCGTCGATGGCGGCATTGAGCTCGGTGAGCACATACGAGTCGCGCGCCGCCGCAAACGCCGCGGCGATCGCGGCCGGCGACGCGCCGGTCTGGTCGGTGATGCGGGCGATCAGGGTGGGGCCGCCGCGGTTGATCATGGAATTGGCGAGCTGGGTGGCGATGATCTCGCGCCGCAGCCGGTGCCGGGCGACCGCATCGGCAAAATCTCTGACCAAAGGCTTGGGGAAATAGCGCGCAAGCTCGCGGCCGAGATAGGGATCGTCCGGCACCTGGGAGTCCAACAGCTCGTCATAGAGCGTGATCTTCGCATAGGCGAGCAGCACCGCGAGCTCCGGCCGGGTCAGGCCCTGGCCGCGGCGGCGGCGCTCGCCGAGCTCCTTGTCGTCGGGCAGGAACTCGACCGCGCGATCGAGCAGGCCGCGCGCTTCCAGCATCGCCATCAGCCGCTGCTGGAAGCCGAGATCCTCGAGGCCGCGGCATTGCACGAGCGACAGCGCGAGAGTCTGCAGATAATTGTTGCGCAGCACGAGCGCGGCGACTTCCTCGGTCATTTCCCCGAGCAAGCCGTTGCGGCGCTCGGGCAAGAGCGCGCCGTCGTGCACCGCGGATCCGAGCGCGATCTTGATGTTGACTTCGAGGTCGGAAGTGTTGACGCCGGCCGAATTGTCGATCGCATCGGTGTTGAGGCGGATGCCGCGCGAGGCCGCCTCGATGCGGCCGCGCTGCGTCAGCCCAAGATTGGCGCCCTCGCCGACGACCTTGCAGCAAAGCTCCGCCCCGGTGACGCGGATCGGATCATTGGCGCGGTCGCCGGCCTGATCGTCGGTCTCGGTCGATGCGCGCACATAGGTTCCGATGCCGCCGAACCACAAGAGATCGACCGGGAGCTTCAGGATCGCGCGCATCACCTGCTGGGGCGTCGCCTTGCCGCTCGCAATGCCGAGCAGCTGCCGCGCCGGCGCGGAGAGCTCGATCTCCTTCGCGGTGCGCGAGAACACCCCGCCGCCGGCCGAGATCTTCGCCTTGTCGTAATCGCGCCAGCTCGAGCGCGGCAGATCGAACAGGCGCTTGCGCTCCCGAAAGCTCGTCTCGGGCTCCGGCTCCGGATCGAGAAAGATGTCGCGGTGATCGAACGCGGCGACCAGCCGGATGGTGCGCTCGAGCAGCATGCCGTTGCCGAACACGTCGCCCGACATGTCGCCGATCCCGGCGACCGTGAACGGCGTTGAGCGGATATCGACGTCGATCTCGCGGAAATGCCGGCGCACCGCTTCCCAGGCGCCGCGGGCCGTGATCCCCATCTTCTTGTGGTCGTAGCCGGCCGAACCGCCCGACGCGAACGCGTCGCCGAGCCAGAATTTGCGCTCGATCGCGATCGCATTGGCGATATCCGAAAAGGTCGCCGTCCCCTTGTCGGCCGCGACCACGAGATAGGGATCGTCGCCGTCGTGGCGCGCCACGTTGGCAGGCGGGATGACGCCCTCGGGGCCGAGGTTGTCGGTGATGTCGAGCAGGCTCGACACGAACAGCACGTAGGCGGCGGTGCCTTCCTGTTGGATGGCTTCGCGCGGACCGCCGGCCGGCAACCACTTCGGCAGGAAACCGCCCTTGGCGCCGACCGGCACGATCACCGCGTTCTTGACCTGCTGCGCCTTGACGAGACCGAGGATCTCGGTGCGGAAATCCTGCGGCCGATCCGACCAGCGGATGCCGCCGCGCGCCACCTTGCCGAACCGCAGATGCACGCCCTCCAGCCGCGGCGAATACACGAAGATCTCGTAGAGCGGCCGCGGCGCCGGCATCTCCTCGATCTTGCGGCTCTCGAACTTGATGGCGATCGTGGATGCCGGCTGCCCGGCGCCGTCGAGCTGATAGAAATTGGTGCGCACGGCCGCCACGACCGCGTTGACGAAGCGGCGCAAGATGCGATCCTCGTCGAGGCTCTCGACGCTCTGCAATGCGCTCTCGATCTGGGCCTGGATTTCGGCCTGGTTGTGCGCGCGCTCGTCCGCGGCGATCGTCAGGCGCGGATCGAAGCGCGCGTGGAACAGCTGGACGATTTTCGCAGCAATTCCCGCGTGCTTGCGCAACGTCGCCCACAGGTAATCCTGCGAATAGGCGATGCGGACCTGACGCAGGAAGCGCGAGATCGTCCGCACCAGGGCGACGTCGCGCCACGGCACGCCGGCGGCGAGCACCAGCGCGTTGTAGCCGTCGTTCTCGGCGCTCGCGCGCATCACGGTGAGGAAGCAGGCCTCGAGCCGCTGCTTGAGCGCTTCGAGCTCGATCGCGCCGCCGTCGGCGCGTTCGAGCAGCATGTCGTGCAGCCACACCTGCCGGGCTTCTTCCGCGCTCGGCTCGATGCGGTAGGTGCGCTCGTCCACGACCTTGAAGCCCATGTTCTCCAGGACGGGCACCCGTTCGGACAGCGGGATCGGCCGCTCGCGGCTGAAGACCTTGAGCCCGGCCGAGCCGGGATCCGCGCCGTGCCGCCCGTAGAATTCGACTCCGAGCGGTCGGGCCGCGGACAGGCTCTCGACCATGCGGATGTCGCCGATCGCGACATTGGCGCCGTAATCCTCGCGATAGCTCACCGGAAAGGCTTGCGCGTAGCGCCGCAGCAGCGCCTGCGCCTTGGCCGGGTCGTGCACCAGCGTTAGCGCCTCCGCGAGCGCATCCGTCCAGGTCCGGATGATGCGCTCGACCGCCTGCTCCAGCATCGAACGATCGGGATTGGGGGTGGCGCCCTCGAACCGCGCGATGATGAAATGCACGCGCACCAGCGGCCCCTCGGGGAAGAACGGAAAGAAAGCGACCGGGCGGCCGTTGTAGATCTCGCCGAGGAAATTGCCGATGGCGATCCGGGTGCCGCTGTCGTAACGCTCGCGCGGCACGAAAACGAGCACCGAAACGAACCGGTCGAAGCGGTCGCGCCGCGCCAGCACGCGCACCCGCGGCCGCTCGTCGAGATAGAGGATCTCGATCGCGAACCGGAACAGCGTGTCCTCGTCGATCTGGAACAGCTCGTCGCGCGGATAGCTCTCGAGCACGTTGACGAGCGCCTTGCCGGAATGCCCCTCGGGATCGAGCCCGGTGCGCCGGAACACCGCGTCGACCTTGCGGCGCAGATACGGAATGGTCTTGGGCGGCCGGGTGTAGACCGTCGAGGTGAACAGGCCGACGATGCGGAACTCGCCGGCGACCCGCCCGTCCGGGTCGAAGCGCTTGACCCCGATGTAATCCATGTGCACGCGGCGGTGCACGCGCGAGCGCACGTTGGCCTTGGTGATGATCAGCGCCTTGGGCTCCTTCAGGAACTCCAGGATCTCCGGCGTGATCGCCACGAACTCGTGCCCGCGCCGCAGGATGCGCACGTCGTGCGCCCGCAGGATGCCGAGCCCGGTCTCGAACTTCGGTTCGACCTCGCCGCCTCCGGGCGGGAAGGAATATTCGCGCACCCCCAGAAAGGTGAAATTGTCGGCGAGCAGCCATTCCAGGAATTGCACCGCCTCGGCGACTTCGTCGACCGGCAGCTGCGGCGGGTTGCCGCGCATGTCGGCGATGACTTCGCCGACGCGGGCGCGCATCGGCCGCCAATCCTCGACGCTGACGCGCACGTCGGCGAGCGCCTGCTCGATCGATGGTACGAGCGCGGCCCGGCGGGCCTCGTCCTCGACCCGTTCGGTGTGGATATGGATGAAGCTTTCGCGCCGTGCCGCCCCGGTCGGCGCGCCCTCGCCGGAAAACCCGATCAGGCTCCCCTTGGTGTCGCGCTCGATCGCGAACACCGGATGCACCACGAGCCGAACATCGAGGCCCTGTTCGGTCAATTCGCCCATGATCGAATCGAGCAGGAACGGCATGTTGTCGTTGACGATCTCGAGGATCGACACCGTCCGGAGGCGCTCGGACCCGATCGGACCGCCGCGGGACTGCATGCGCACCTTGGCCGTGCCGGGCGGGCGCTCCTTGAGGAACAGCCAGGCTTCCTCCGCGAGCGCGGCGACCTCGCGCGGCTCGTAGCGCGCCAAGTCCTCCGGCGCCGCGCGGGCGAAGATCTGAGCCGCGAAGCCTTCCGGCATGTCGCCGTGCAGCCCGGTAAGGATGGTCCCCGCCTGCTCGATCAGGCGGCGGGCGGCGCGCTCATGTTCGGTATCGAGAAGGCCTTCCAAAGCCATGGTCGCTCCGGCCGGGGCGCTGGGGATTGGCCAAGTCTCGGCGATTGCACCGGCCGCGTCGAGGGGGAAGACAAGGTTCCGGTCCGGCCGGCAACCCGGTAGGCTCTCGTGACTTCGCCCGCACAGATCGGAGACTGCCGTGGAAAAGCCAATTCGCGACCGGACCCGCAAAGCCGCGCAAGGTCGCGCCGCACGGGCCAAGCCCTTGCGCGCGCGGTCCGGCTCGCGCCGGACGGCGCCGGCCCGGAAGGAAGCCCCGGCTGTCCCCGGCGGGGCGGCCGCAGCGGACGACACCGTCATCACCGCGCTCGAGCTCGAAGCCGCGCCGCTCAGTCCGGCGATGGCGGCCTATTTCGAGAAATGCCGGGAAAAGCTCGGCTTCGTGCCCAACGTGCTCAAGGCCTACGCGTTCGACATGCCGAAGCTCGAAGCCTTCGTGGCGATGTACAACGATCTGATGCTGGCGCCCTCCGGGCTCTCCAAGCTCGAGCGCGAGATGATCGCGGTCGCGGTCTCCTCCCACAATCGTTGTTATTATTGCCTGGTCGCGCACGGGGCCGCGGTGCGGCAGCTCTCCGGCGATCCGGTGCTGGGCGAGCTGATGGCGATGAACTATCGCGCCGCGAAGGTCACCCGTCGGCAGCGCTCCATGCTCGATTTCGCCGTGAAACTCACCGCCGAGCCCTGGCAGGTCGAGGAAGCGGATCGCGAAACACTTCGCAAGGCCAAATTTTCCGACCGCGACATCTGGGACATTGCGGCGGTCGCCGGCTTCTTCAACATGACGAACCGGGTCGCGTCCGCGACCGACATGCGGCCGAACCGCGTCTATCACGGCCAGGCGCGGACGCCCGCGACGGAGCGGTCGTGAATTGTTTGGTGCGAAAACTCCGCCGTCGTTCCCGCGAAAGCGGGAACCCATGAACACCGGCCTCGATCGCAAGCGAGGGTGTTCATGGATTCCGGGTCTCGGCCTTCGGCCTCGCCCGGAACGACGCTCGTCCGGCGCATACTGCGCCGCTCTGATCCTCGCCTTCTTTGCGCTGCTGCCGCCCGCGCGTGCCGAGGCGCCGTTTCCGCCGGCGCAAGCGGCCGTCGCCCAGCATGCGATGGTCGTGAGCCAGGAGAAGCGCGCGACGCACATCGGGCTCGAGGTGCTGCATGGCGGCGGCAACGCCGTGGATGCGGCGGTGGCGGTCGCCTTTGCGCTGGCGGTGACGCACCCGCAGGCCGGCAATCTCGGCGGCGGCGGATTCATGCTGGTCCGGCTCGCCGACGGCACCGCAACTGCGATCGATTATCGCGAGACCGCGCCGCGGGCGGCAACGCGCGACATGTTCCTCGACCGGAACGGCGAGTATGACCCGAAGAAATCCCGCGATTCCGGGCTGGCCACCGGCGTGCCGGGGACGGTCGCCGGACTGGCGCTGGTGCTCGAACAATACGGCTCGGGCAGATTCAAGCTTTCCGACCTGATCGCGCCGGCAATCGCGCTCGCACGCGAGGGCATTTTGGTCGAGGACGAGCTCGCGGATTCGCTGCCGCGCGCCGCGCCGCGGCTCGCCCGCTTTCCCGCCTCGGCGAAGATCTTCTTGAAACCGGACGGCGCTCCGCTCGCGGCCGGCGACCGGCTGGTGCAATCCGACCTCGCCCGCGCGCTCGAAACCATCGCGCGGGACGGGCCGCGCGCGTTCTATCAGGGCGAGATCGCGCAAAAAATCGTCGACAGCGTCGGCAATGCCGGCGGAATCCTCAGCCGCGAGGACCTGCAGGATTATCGGGCGCTGGAGCGCGTGCCTTTGCGCGGCAGCTATCGCGGCTACGAGGTCATCTGCGTTCCGCCGCCCTCCTCGGGCGGCGTGCACCTGATCGAGATGCTCAATATCCTGGAGGGCTATGCGCTGGAGGGTCTCAGCGCCCGATCGCCCGCGGCATTGCACCTGATGATCGAGGCGATGAAGCGGGCCTATGCGGATCGCGCGCAATTTCTCGGCGATGCCGATCAGGTCGGTGTTCCGGTCGAGCGCCTGATCTCGAAATCCCATGCGGCCGGCTTGCGCGCAACCATCGACCCCGCGCACGCCACGCCGGCCCTCGCGCCGCGGCCCGACACCTCGCGGGCGCACGAGGGCGACCACACCACGCATTTTTCCGTGATCGATCGTTTCGGCAACGCGGTCGCCAACACCTACACGCTGAATTTCAATTATGGGCTCGGCCTCGTCGCCGACGGCACCGGGATCCTGCTCAACAACGAGCTCGACGATTTTTCGGCAAAGCCCGGCGCGCCGAACGCGTTCGGGCTCGTGGGCGGCGAAGCCAACGCGCCGGGCCCGGGCAAGCGGCCGCTGTCCTCGATGAGCCCGACCATCGTGCTCGCTGACGGCAAGCCGTGGCTGATCACGGGATCGCCCGGCGGCAGCCGCATCATCACCATCGTGCTGCAGGTGATTCTCGACGTCATCGATTTTCACCAAAACCTTGCGCAGGCGGTGAGCGCGCCGCGCGTGCACGACCAATGGCTGCCGGACGTAGTGGCGGCAGAAACCGGCTTCTCGGAGGACACCATCCGGCAGCTCGAAGCGCTCGGGCACACGATCCATGTCGGCGGCACCTGGGGTTCGGCGAATTCGATCCTCGTCGCGCCCGACGCGATCGCCGGCGCCGCCGACCCGCGCACCCGCGGTGCCGCGGCGGAGGGGGAGTGATACCGGGCAGAGATCGGGGAGGGCATAATTCCGGGTCCGGGGCGGCAGTCGTGAATGCCTTGCGTCGATGGCTCTGGCGAATGATCGGCGTCGCCCTCGTGGCGGGGCTGGCGTTCGCTTTTTTTCGCGCCGGCGAGCTGCTCGACCGCTTCGCTCCGTTCGAGCTCGATCGTCCGCCGAATTTGCTCACCTCCCTCCATCTGCTGCTGTTCCGACGCGACCCGGACCGCTGCTTTGCGGCGCTCGACGGCGGCCGTATCGGCTACGAGCGCACGCCCGACCGTCCGCTCGAAAACGGCTGCGGCTATGACCATGCCGCGCTGTTGACGCGGTCCAATGTGGCCTACGGCGGCGGCGTGCTGCTGCGCTGTCCGGCGCTCGTCTCGCTCATCCTGTGGGAGCGCCATGTGGTCGAGCCCGCCGCCAAGCAGGAGCTGGGCCGGCGGATCACCAGCATCCGCCAGCTCGGCACCTATTCGTGCCGCAACATCAATCACGCGGCGTTCGGCCGGCGCAGCCAGCACGCGCTGGCGAAGGCAATCGACATCGCGTCGTTTCGAACCGACGAGGGAACGGTCATCTCGATCGCGCGGGACTGGAGCGACGCCGGATCGCGCGGAAAATTTCTGCACGCGGTGCGGGACGGCGCCTGCCGGTTCTTCGGCGTGGTGCTCTCCCCGGATTACAACGCGCTGCATCATGATCATCTTCATCTCGACACCGGCATTTGGAGCGTCTGCCGGTGAGGGCCATGTGCCCGTCTGCTCCGAGCGAGCCGCAATCTCCTCCCTCCCCTTGTAAAGGGGAGGGAGGGGGTGGGGATCGCGAACCCCTCCCGGCGACCTCACCGCGCCGATGCGCGCTCGAGCAGGCGCACTACCTCCTCGTCCGTGGTCTGGGCAAAGTCCTCGTAATGCTCGCCCACCGCGAAGAACGGCTCGGGCGCCGCCAGGCACACGATTTCGTCGGCTTCCGAGGCGAGCGCCTCGAGCGTGTCGGCGGGCGCGACCGGCACCGCCAGGACCAGTTTGCCCGCCCGCCGGGCGGAGAGCGCCCGCAGCACCGCCTTGGCGCTGCCGCCGGTCGCGATGCCGTCGTCGACCACGATGATCGTGCGCCCTTCGACCCCGCGCGCGGGGCGGCCGTCCCGGTAGAGCCGGCGCCGGCGTTCGAGCTCTTGCAGCTGGCGGGTCTTTTCCGATTGCAGATAGCCGGGCTTCGGCCGGACCAGCCGGACCACTTCCTCGTTGAGGATCATCTGCGGATCCTCGCCCTCGACGACCGCCCCCAATCCGAGCTCGGGATGCCCCGGCGCGCCGATCTTGCGGACCAGCGCCACGTCGAGCGGCGCACCGAGCGCTTGCGCCACTTCGAACGCGACCGGCACGCCGCCGCGCGGCAACGCCAGCACGACCGGGTGCTCGTCCTTGAACCGCTCGAGCGCGGCGGCAAGCTGCCGCCCCGCGTCGCGCCGGTCCGCGAACATCACGTGCGCGCTCGGCGGCAGCCGGCGCGGGGAGAGGAAGCGCAGCAACCAGCGGCGCGCATGGCGCGCCACCTGCGCGAGCGCGCCCGGCTCCTCGAACCAATGCCCGGCTCCCGGCACTACGATGAGCTCCTTGGCGCATTGCAGCCGCTCGAAGGCGGCGCGGTTGGCGTCGAGCACGGCGGTGTCCGCGCCGCCGACGATCAGCAGGGTGGCGGCTTTCACCTTCGGCAGCGCGTGCGCCGCAAGCTGCGGCCTTCCGCCTCGCGATACGATCGCGCGGATGTTTGCGTCGCGCGCCGCCGCGGCGAGCGCGGCCGCCGCCCCGGTGCTCGCGCCGAAATAGCCGATCGGCAGCTCCTTGAGCTGCGGCTGGCCCCGGGCCCAGTCCGCGGCGGCGGCGAGCCGCGACGCCGACAGCTCGATGTCGAACCCGTCGGCGCGCCGTTCGTCCCCGGGACGCAGCAGGTCGAGCAGCAGCGTGGCGAGCCCGCGCTCGCGCAGCCCCGCCGCGACCTCTTGGTTGCGCGGAAAATCGCTGCCGCTGCCGTGGGCGAAGATGACGAGGCCCGTGGCGCCATGCGGAACCCCGAGCAGGCCTTCGAGCCCGAGCGGCGGAATGCGGACAGGGTTGGGCTCGGATTGCGGCTCGTCCATGGGCTCGCCCCGGCGGACCGGCGCACCGGCGGAGCATCCCACACCGGCGGCGCCGATGACAGAATTTTGGGCCGTGCGTATCGTTCCGCTCGATCGCACGGCGCTGACGGGACGCGGCCGGCAAAAAGCTGTGGACACGGGCGAGAACGGCTCGATCACTCGTGCGCGGGTTTGACGCTCGGGCCGGCCTGATTCATTGTCCGGTCGCCGCGCGACAGGCTGCGCAAAAGCGCAGATCCCGAGGAGCCATGCAATTGCCGCGAACGCCGCGAGATACGCCTGCGCTGCGCAATCAGCTGTTCGAGATTATCAAACGCCTCTCGTTCCTTCGCGGATCGTTCGTGCTCTCGTCCGGGCGCACCAGCAATTATTTTCTGGACATGAAGCCGACGATGCTGGACCCCGAAGGGTCGAGCCTGCTCGCCGAGCTCGTGCTCATCCAACTCCAGGACGTGGAGGTGCAATCCATCGGCGGGATCGCGATCGGCGCCGTGCCCCTGGTTTCTCAGGTCGCCATGCTGAGCCATTCGACGGACCGGCCGCTGCCGGGATTTTTCGTGCGCAAGGCCGTGAAGGATCACGGCAACCAGAAGCTGATCGACGGCGTGAAGCAGGACGACCTGAAGGGAAAGCGCGTCGCCATCCTCGAAGACGTCACGACCACGGGGGAATCGGCCATGCGGGCGATCAAAGCCGCCCAGGATGCCGGCGCGAAAATCGAGCTGGTGCTCGCGATCGTCGACCGCGAGGAAGGCGCCGCCGAGTTTTTTGCAAAACAGGGAATTGCGTTCCAATGGCTGTTCCGGGCCAGCGAGCTGCTGCAGGCGACGAAGCCGGAAGCCGGGTCATAGACCGGAAGTATCAACGTCAGCGACGCTTGCGCAGGGTGCGTCCTTTGGGGCCACTGCTGACGTCTGGAACTTCTATGCCGAGGGCAGTGGCTAGATCGATTTGATGGTCCTGCTCCTGCATGAGGATCTGGCGAATCTGTTCCGCCATCGCGTATTCTCCCAGCGCTTCGCATTGCCGGATGCGATCACGGTAATTGCGGATGGTTTCGTTTTCATTGTCGAGATCGTACCGGAGCATGTCTTTCGGATCTTTCGATGTGCGTACCGGCTTGGGAGTGACCGCCGGCATTTTGCCGAGATAGTCGATCTGCCGCGAGATGATCAGCGCGTGATCGAGCTCCTGCTTGGCGTGGATTTCGAGCTGGGCGGCGATGTCCATGTATTGGGCGCCGGTGAGCACCTGGGAATAGACCACGTAGGCGATGATGGCCTGATATTCGCGGGAAAGGTCTTCGTTCAACAGCTCCGCGAGGCGGTCGCGGGAAATTTTGTGTTCGTTTGCGGCGGATTTGGGCTCGGTCATCGATGCCTCCATTGAATTGAAACACAGATCAAGAATCTCGGGTAAGAATCTCGAGCACCGCGTATTACATGCGTGAATGCGCAGTGAAATCTAACCTCGTGCTATCAATCATGCAAGATCAGTGTCGGGACGTTGAACTTCTCGAGGTCTTCCGTGAGATCGGTCTCGGACCAGCCTGATGGCATACATTGACAGTTCCCGACGAGCCAAAAGCTGTACGGTCGATGTCCCTGCTTGGACTTCTGCGCCAACTTTATGCTGCCCGCCAACTGCGGCCGTTGGGCGATTTTAAGTCGCCTGCACGTCGCGCACGCTTTCCCCGGGCTTCTCCGGGTCGAACGCAAGACGGAAAAGCTCCTGACCGAATGACAGTTTGAGATAGCTGGTATTTTTGGAGCGGGCGATGGGATTCGAACCCACGACCCCAACCTTGGCAAGGTTGTGCTCTACCCCTGAGCTACACCCGCATCCGAACCGAGGGTATGCGGCGAAAGCCGCCTCGCCTCCTATGCCAAAACCGGCCCGGCATTGCAACCGAAGGACCCGCAACGTCCGCCGGGGTGTTCCCGGTCGCGCCGGGCGAGCTCGATTTCGCTGGACGCGTGCTATATTGGCGCGCCAACGCATATCGCCAATGGCTCATGGCACCTGCCCGATCGAACGTCGGCAATGTCGTGCCGTTTCCGCGCCCGTTCCGCGGCGCGGCCGTGCGGGATGACGGCGCTCGCACGTCCGGCAATGCGGCGCTGCTCACCGTTGCGGTGCTGGTGGTGGTCGGCGGGGTTTTCCTGGTCGAGGGCATCGCCAGCATCCCGCGGCACATCGACTGCAATTTTTCCAAACACCGGCCCTGCCATAGCTTCGTCGGCGCGAATTGAGGGGGCCGGCAACCCGCCCGATGAACGGCGATCCGCGAACTCCAGCCGGGCCGTGTCCATGGATCCCGGGTTCCCCCGCTTCGCGGGGGCCCCGGGATGACGGGGAGGATCGATGCCCGCCACGCCAGACGACCTGTTCGCCTTGCTCGACCGGCTCGGCATCGCGCACCGGACGGTGAGCCATCCGCCGCTGTTCACGGTCCAGGCGTCGCGCCGGCTGCGCGGAAGCATCCCCGGCGGCCATACCAAGAACCTCTTCCTGCGGGACAAGCGCGGCCGCGTGTTTCTCCTCTGCGCGCTCGAGGACGCCGCAATCGACCTCAAGGGCGTGCATCATCGCCTCGACGCCGGCCGGTTCTCGTTCGGGTCGGCGGCGCTGATGCGGGACCTGATCGGTATCGAGCCCGGGGCCGTCACGCCGTTCGCACTCATGAACGACACCGCGGGCCGCGTCGCCGTCGTGCTCGACGCGCCGATGATGCGGCAGGAAAATCTCAATTTTCATCCGCTGGTCAACACCATGACCACGACGATCTCGCGGGACGGCCTCGTGAAATTCCTGGAGGCGACCGGACATCCGCCGCGCATCCTGGCGGTTTCCGGCGCCGAGCCGGCCGGGCCCGCCGCCGAGCCGCGGTAGCGTTGCATTCGCCCCGTCGATGGACCATGTAACCGGGGAGATTACGCCGCTCAGGCGCCAGAAAGGGTCAACCATGCTGCAGAATTTGGGAGCGACGGCAGCGGTCGCAGAGGACGTCGTCCGGGAGACGACGACCCAGAACTTCGTCAAGGACGTCATCGAGGAATCGCGCCGGCAGCCGGTGCTGGTGGACTTCTGGGCGCCCTGGTGCGGCCCCTGCAAGCAGCTCACCCCGGTGCTGGAGAAGGCGGTGCGTGCCGCCAAGGGCAAGGCCAAGCTCGTCAAGATGAACATCGACGAGCACCCGGCGATCCCCGGCCAGATGGGCATCCAGTCGATTCCCGCGGTGATCGCCTTCGTCAACGGCCAGCCGGTCGACGGCTTTCTCGGCGCCCTCCCGGAGAGCCAGGTCACGGCCTTCCTGGAGCGCCTGGTCAAGGACCGCGTCGGCGGCGAGGACAAGGATCTGCTCAAGGCCGCGGACGCCGCGCTTGCCGAGCGCGACACCGCGGGCGCCGCCGATCTCTATGCCAAGATTTTGGCGCAGGATGCCGGCAACGTTGCCGCGCTCGCCGGGCTGGCCCGATGCTACGTCGCGACCGGCGCGATCGAGCAGGCCAAGCAGACGCTGGCGCTGGTGCCGGAGGCGAAGCGCAACGAGGCCCCGGTCGCCGCCGCCCGCGCCGCGCTCGAGCTTGCCGAGCAGGCGACCTCGCTCGGACCGATCGCCGAGCTCGAGCAAAGGCTCGCCGCTAATCCGCTCGATCATCAGGCGCGGTTCGATCTCGCGCTGGCGCTCAACGCCAAGACCCGGCGAAGCGAGGCGCTCGATCACCTGCTGGAGATCGTGCGCCGCGATCGCAAGTGGAACGACGATGCGGCACGCAAGCAGCTGGTGCAATTGTTCGAGGCCTGGGGGCCGACCGACGAGGCGACCCTCGAAGGCCGGCGCCGGTTGTCCTCGATCCTGTTTGCTTGAATGCGAGTTGCCGGCCGCGCAGGAGACGGCGCTGGAGAGCGACGATGCCGATGAACGCGGTCTATCGCGGGCCCGGCGATCTTCCGCAGACCATTCCGGTTTTTCCGCTGGCGGGCGCGCTGCTGCTGCCGCGCGGCCAGATGCCGCTCAACGTGTTCGAGCCGCGCTATCTCGCCATGGTGGACGACGCGCTCGCCGGCAAGCGCCTGATCGGCATGATTCAGCCGGATGCCGCCCATCCCGGCTCCGAGGCGAGGCCGCATCTCTACAGCGTCGGCTGCCTCGGCCGCATCACGCAATTGGCCGAGACCGGCGACGGCCGTTACCTCGTCGAGCTCACCGGGATCTCACGCTTCCGCGTCGAGGAGGAACTCGCGGTGCCCACCACCTACCGCCAATGCCGGGTGAGCTACGCGGAATTCGCCGACGATTTCGTGGCGCGCAAAGGCGAGGAGGCGGTCGACCGCAAGGCGCTGCTCGCGGCCCTGACCGCGTTCCTCGAGGCGAACAGCCTCAAGGCGGATTGGCAGGGCATCGAGAACGCGCCCAACGAGGCGCTCGTCAATGCGCTGGCGATGATGTCGCCCTATGGGGCGGCGGAGAAGCAGGCCCTGCTGGAGGCGCCGGATCTGAAGACCCGCGCGGAGATCCTGGTGGCGGTCACCGAGATCGAGCTCGCCAACGCCGGCAGCGAGGGCGAACCGTCGTTGCAGTGATATATCTCGTAGCCCGGATGCAGCGACCGTACAGCGGTCGCGAAATCCGGGATGCCGTTCCCGCATGGAGGATCACAATGAACGAACCGCCGCGCGACCGTCATGCGGTCGATCCGAAGCTGCTCGAAATCCTGGTCTGCCCGCTGACCAAGGGCCCGCTCGAATACGACGCCGAGAAGCAGGAGCTGATTTCGCGGTCGGCCAAGCTCGCCTACCCGATCCGCGACGGCATTCCGATCATGCTGCCGGAGGAAGCCCGCGCCCTGGAGTGAGGCTCTCTACCTCCCCTTCAGGGGAGGTCGGCGAGCGTCGCCTGACGCGAGCCGGGTGGGGTGCATCGCTTGCGTATGTTATAATTCACCCCACCCCGGCAGCTCGCAGATGCTCGCTGCCGACCCTCCCCTGAAGGGGAGGGATTACAGCGCCTCGCCGCGCAGCAGCTTCGGTACCTCGCCGGTGATGCCCGCCGCCTCGCGGATGAACCAATGCTTGAGCCCCGGCAGCCGGTCGACCAGGCCGAGGCCCACGTCGCGGACGAGGCGGAGCGCGTCGGAGCGGTTGGAGAACAGTCGATTGAGCCCGTCGGTCGCCATCCCCATCATCATCGTGTCGAACCGGCGCCAGCGCTGATAGCGCTCCAGCACCTCGCTCGAGCCCGGGTCGAGGCCGAGTCTGACCGCATCGACGATCGCTTCCGCGAGCGCCGCCACGTCGCGCAGCCCCATGTTCAGCCCCTGGCCCGCGATCGGATGGATGACGTGCGCGGCATCGCCGACCAGCGCCAGCCGCTCGCCGATGAAGGAGCGCGCCACCGAATATCCCAATGGGTGTACGCGACGCGGGCTGATGACTTCGATCTCGCCGAGCTCGAGCCCGAACCGGCGCTCCAGCTCCGCGTGGAACAGATCGTCGGCAAGCGCGACGATCGTTTGCGCGGCCTGCGTCTCCTCGGTCCACACGATCGAAGAGCGGCGACCTTTCAGCGGCAGGATCGCAAACGGCCCGGCGGGCAGAAAATGCTCGCACGCGCGCCCGTTATGATCGCGTTCGTGCGCGACGTTGGTGACGATCGCCGATTGCGGATAGTTCCAGCCATAGGTCGGGATGCCGGCAAGCTCGCGCAGCCGCGAGCGCGCGCCGTCGGCCGCGACCAGCAGACGCGCCGCCGTGCTGGCGCCGTCGGGGAAGCGAACCGCGATTTGCCCGGATGCCGATTCGAAGCCGGTCACCGCGGCGGACTGCAAGCCGATCCCGAGCTCGCGGGCTTTCGCGGTCAGCGCCGCGACCAGATCGCGGTTCTCGATCATGTGCGCGAACGGCTCGCCGGGCTCGACCTCGCCGCCGAAACTCAGGAACACCGGCCGCATCTTGTCGGCGAGCCGGCTGTCGGTCACCGCCATGTCGAGGATCGGCTGCGCCTCCTGCGCGACCGCCTCCCACACGCCGATGGTCTCGAACAGCCGCCGGGCGCCCGCGGCGATCGCCGAGGCGCGCGGATCGCCCGCGCCGTCCCGCCCGATGAAAGGATCGGCAACGCCGATCGCGAACGTGGGGCCGAGCCCCTGGCGCAGCGCGATGCCGAGCGCCAGCCCGGCGAAACCGCCGCCGGCAATCACCACATCGGTTCGTTCCATACAGGTTCCAGACGTCAGAAGTCAGCGGTCAGTGGGCGCCTCCTGTATAGCAGGAAGCGGCCAGAACCTTGAAATCGGCAGATTACTTGTTCGGACAAACCCTGCTACTGACTTCTGACCTCTGAAACCTCTGACCTCTGACCTCTGACCTCTGATCTCTGAGTTCTGACCTCCGACCCCTGACCCCCGCCATGTCCGCCATCGCCGCCCTGCTGGATCTGCTCGATCTCGAGCCGCTCGAACTGAATTTGTTCCGCGGCCGCAGCCCCCAGGTCGGCTGGCAGCGCGTGTTCGGCGGCCAGGTGATCGGCCAGGCGCTGGTCGCCGCGTGCCGCACGGTCAAGGGCCGGCCGCCGCACTCGATGCACGCGTATTTTCTGCTGCCCGGCGATCCCAAGGTGCCGATCCTCTACGACGTCGACCGCATCCGCGACGGCAGGAGCTTCACCACGCGGCGCGTGGTCGCGATCCAGCACGGGCAGGCGATCTTCTCGATGTCGGTCTCCTTCCACGTCGATGAGCCGGGCCTCACCCATCAGGCGCCGATGCCGGAAGTGCCGCCGCCGGAGCAATTGCCGAGCGAGAACCAGGCAAGAGAATGGGTGCTGGCGAACATGCCCGAGGCGATCCGCCGCTATTACGAGCTCGAGCGGCCGATCGAGATGCGGCCGGTCGAATACACCCGCTACCTCGGCCAGAAATTCGAGAGCGCCCGGTTTCACGTGTGGATCCGCACGACCGGCCCATTGCCCGACGATCCGGCGATCCATCAGTGCGTGCTGGCCTATGCGTCCGATTGGACGCTGCTCGATACCGCGCTGGTGCCGCACGGCCGCTCGCTGTTCGAGCGCGAGTTCATGGCGGCGAGCCTCGACCACGCGCTGTGGTTCCACCGAAAATTCCGCGCCGACGATTGGCTGCTCTACGCCCAGGACAGCCCCAATCTGGCGGGTGCCCGCGGCTTCTCGCGCGGGCTGATCTTCGCCCGCGACGGCACGCTGGTGGCCTCGGTCGCCCAGGAGGGCTTGGTGCGGGAGCGGAAGCCGGGAAAGCCGGGGGACTGAGATAAGGCCTTACCCGCCTTTCCGTCGCGCTCCGATTTCTCCTATGATCCGGGACGGCGGAATCCGATACTTGCTGTCCCTGGTCCGCGCCCGCCGTGCCTCTCCCGGCCCCACGCTCGCAAGGGTTCGATCCATGAAGCTCGTCATTGCCATCATCAAGCCGTTCAAGCTCGACGACGTCCGCGATGCCATCGGCGATCTCGGCATCGCCGGCCTCACCGTGACCGAGGTCAAGGGCTATGGGCGCCAGCGCGGCCACACCGAGATCTACCGCGGCGCCGAATATGCGGTGAATTTCCTGCCCAAGGTGAAGATCGAGGTCGCGGTGCCGGCCGACCGGGCCGACAAGGTGGTCGAGGCGATCACCTCCACCGCCAAGACCGGCCAGATCGGGGACGGCAAGATCTTCGTGCTCGATCTCGAGCACGCGGTGCGCATCCGCACCGGCGAGACCGACGCCGACGCGCTGTAATCCCGTCCTTCGATGATGGCATTGCCGAGCGGTCCAGCGCCCCGAGCCGGCCCTCACTGATTATTTTTTGTGCAAACTTGGCGCTTCTTTGTGCGGCAGGGCGTGCCGCCGTTCGCGCCATGCCGCGGTCGAAACCGTCATTCTTTCCAAAACGTTAAGGCTGCTGCCGCCGAGTTGGCACGCGGCTTGATTGCATGCTTCCCCGGGGCAAACGCCGGGGTGGGAGCACCTTCCGCGGCCAAGCCCATCGTCGCCCGGTCTGCGGTTGCGTGAACGGGCCCAAGCGGGGGATTTCCATGAAACTCGTCATGGCCATCATCAAGCCATTCAAGCTCGACGAGGTCCGCGACGCGCTGACCGGCGTCGGCGTCCACGGGCTTACCGTCACCGAAGTCAAAGGGTATGGCCGGCAAAAGGGGCACACCGAGATCTATCGGGGCACCGAATACGCCATCAGCTTCCTGCCCAAGCTCAAGATCGAAGTCGCGGTTGCCGCCGACCAGGTCGACAAAGTCACCGAGGCCATCACCGCCGCGGCGAAAACCGGCCAGATCGGCGACGGCAAGATCTTCGTGTTCGGCCTCGAGCACGCGGTGCGCATCCGCACCGGCGAAACCGACCAAGCGGCGCTGTGAACCCGCACCCAACCCTATGGACAGGAGCTAGACCATGACGTCCAAGAAATCGTCTCGTGGGGGGCTGTTGGCTCTCGCCTGCGGACTCCTCCTCGCCGCGTTCATCAGCTTCGTGTTCGTGAACGCCTCGCTCGCGCAAGCGCCGGCCCCCGCGCCCGCCGCCCCGGCGGCGGCTGCCGCGGCCGAGGCGGCACCGCCGGCCTGCGACGGTACCGCCAAGCCTCCGGTGCTGGAGAAATGCACGCCGAACTCCGGCGACACCGCCTGGATGCTCACCTCGATGGCGCTCGTGCTGATGATGACCGTCCCGGGGTTGGGCCTGTTCTACGGCGGCATGGTGCGCAAGAAGAACGTCGGCGACACGGTGATGACGAGCTTCGCCATCACCTGCCTGGTCACGGTGCTGTGGGTGATCGTCAACTACAGCACCGCGTTCCGCGCCGGAACGCCGTTCCTCGGCGGTTTCGACCGGGCGTTCCTGCAGGGGATCCTCAGCGACATATCCAAGAACATCGGCAATCCCAATCCGCTGGCGCCGACCATCCCCGAAACCGTCTACATGTGTTTCCAGATGACGTTCGCGATCATCACGCCGGCGCTGATCGCCGGCGCCTTCGCGGAGCGCATGAAATTCTCGGCGATGCTGTGGTTCATCGGCCTGTGGGCGACGCTGGTCTACGCGCCGATCGCGCACTGGGTGTGGGGGCCGGACGGCTTCCTCAATTCCGCCAATTCCGACGCCTGGGTGCACGTGCTCGACTTCGCCGGCGGCACGGTGGTCCACGTCAATTCCGGCACGGCCGGCCTGATGGCCTGCCTCGTGCTCGGCAAGCGCAAGGACACCGGCCCGGGGCACAACATGGTGCTGACCTTCATCGGCGCCTCGCTCCTGTGGGTCGGCTGGTTCGGCTTCAACGCCGGCTCGGCGGTCGCCGCCAACATGCAGGCCGGCATGGCCATGACGGTCACGCAGGTTGCCACCGCCACGGCGGCGCTCACCTGGATGTTCGTGGAATGGGCGCTGCGAGGCAAGCCGACCGTCATCGGCATCTGCACCGGCGCGGTTGCCGGCCTCGTGGCGATCACCCCGGCCTCGGGCTTCGTCGGCCCGGTCGGCTCGCTGGCGATCGGGGTCGCGGCGGGCGTGGTCTGCTACTGGGGCTGCACCGGCCTCAAGCACCTGTTCGGCTACGACGATGCGCTCGACGCCTTCGGCGTGCATGCGGTCGGCGGAGCGGTCGGGGCGCTCTTGACCGGCGTGTTCGCCATCGAGCAGTACGGCGGCACCGCCGGCCTGATCGAAGGCAACGTCGCCCAGGTGATCAACCAGATCGAAGGCATCCTGATCGTCTTCATCTACGACGCGGTCGCGTCCTACATCATCCTCAAGGTGCTCGACCTCGTCATGGGGCTGCGCGTACCCGTCGAGATCGAGCGCGAGGGGCTCGACCTCACGCTCCACGGCGAGGTGGTGCAGTAGGCATCCGCAATGCGATAGGGGCGGATCCCGGCACCGCCCCACGTCGCTGAGAAACCCCAGTGAAAGCTGGGGTTTCTCTTTTTTGGGCGGGCGGTGACCGCACTAGCCCACGTTCTGGCCCACGACTCGCAAGCTCTGGCGCGTTTTCAGCGTCGCCCGGTGCCCGGGAACGGCCCTCTACGGGCTCGCCTGAGGCTCGGCGCGCTCACGGTCGAGTGCGCGAAGTGCGGGCACTCCGGCCGGTACGCGATGCGCCGGCTGATCGACGGGGCCGGACAATCCCCACGCCGGGGAATTCGCCAACACCTAGTGGCAGATCTTGAGGCGCTTTGATTGTTGAATCTGTCCGGTTGAGCGCAATTGCCCCGCGACGGCGCGAAGCAACGCAACGCTAGGCCCCGCTCTTGCGCGGGACGGGGTACGGGACGGTGACGGCGCGCCGGGAGGGCATCGCTACGGTGGTGCGGGTGAACGAGCCGTCCTTGCCGCGATCCTGTCTACGATCGCCGAGCTGCTGGTTCGGGCCGGCGCTGAAGTGCCCACCGCCCGCGCGGCGTTAGATTACGAGAGCGAGTTCCCGCCGAGCTCGGCGAGTGGCCCTATTGCGCGGCAGCGAAATCGAACGCGTTCGACAATCCGTCCGCCCGGGCGTCGCGGTCGCCGAGCGGCTGCAACCCGAAGCGTTCCTCGATCAGCTTCAGAATCGAGGTCGTGTCATAGGTCGTTTGATCAACGAAGCCCTTCCTGGCGAACGGCGAGATCACGATCGCCGGGACCCTGGTGCCGGGCCCCCATCGATCGATCCGCGGCGGCGCTACATGGTCCCAGGTACCGCCGTTCTCGTCGTGAGTCACGATGATGATCGTTGAGCCCCACGCGGGACTGTTACGGATCTTCTCGACCATCTCCGCGGCCTTGCGGTCCCCCGCCAAGATGGCTGCATACCCGGGATGTTCGTCATCCCGGCCCAGCGGCTTCCAGAATACGACCGAAGGCAGCGTATTGGCATCGATGGCGCGCAGGAACTCATTCTCGTCTTTGAGATGCTCGGCCCTTCCGGGGGTATCGCTGCCGTATGCGGCGAAATACGCGAAAGGCTGATGATGATATTGAAACGTACTGTCCGCATGGCCGCTGACCGCGTCGGCCCAGCCCCCCGCGTACCAGGCCCAGCTGATGCCTTTCTCCGAGAGCCGGTCGCCGATGGTGGCGTGGGTCTGCGCGGGTAGCAGCCGGTGAGCCGGGATATTGCGATGGTGGGGCGGGAACACGCTCTCCATGAGGTTCACCGCCCAGAAATGCCCGTGATCGTCCCAGATCTCTGGGTCCTGCGGCGGGAATGCCGAGGGGTTGCCGAGCATCTTGTGGTCGAGGATCGCCCAGTCTTCCGGGCGGATCTCGGGCGAGCAGGCGCAAATCAGCCAGAAATGATTGAGGAATGACCCGCCGAACGCCGCGTGAAAGAAATGGTCGGCGAGCGTGAACTCCTGCGCCAAGTTCCACATGGCTAGGGAAGACCCGTCGTAATAGCCGAGCGGCAGCGAACCGGTATTTCCTTCGACGATGAACCGATCCATCTTCCCGCCGTGGATCTGGCGCTGCTCGGTGAGGAATCTATGGACCAGATCACCGGTCCTCGCATCGAGCGGAACGAACGAATCGATACGGAATGTCGACCGGGCTCGGATCATCTTCCTTCAGGTCCGGCGTGCGCAGAGTGGAATCGAGCGCGCGCGGGAGCGTCTTGTAAGGCTCGCCGTGCTCATCGACTTGCGGAGCAATCCGGTCCAGGTTCTGCAATCCCTCCGCGCTCGGAAACAGGCCGTAGAGATTGTCGAAGCTGCGGTTCTCCAGGTACAGCACGACGATGTGCCGGACGCGATCAAGCCCTGCCGGCGCTGCGGATGAACCCGGGCCGGAAACGGCGAGTAGCAGTGCGGGCACCAGGATGGCGGCAAGTCGGCGTTCGATGCGGCCCTGCCCCGGAGTGGCCATGGCGCTGCCCTCTAGGCGGTATTCTACACCGAACAGGGGCAGGGGTGAATGGGTCGTCGGGCTGATGCCCGCCCTGCCGGTCTAGCCTACACGGGTATCGCGGGCTCACCCTCTGGACTGTCATCGCGGTCACGGGAGGTCAGGTTCTGATGCTGTGGACGGCTCCTCCAGCGGCACGTAAGTGCCAGGAACCGTGGTCGCCGAGGGGGCGACCTGATTCGGAGGAGCTAGACATGCAAGCGGTCACGACAATTGGTCTCGACATCGCAAAGTCGGTTTTTCAAGTCAATGGCATCGACGCGGAATGGCAAGTGATCATCCGGCGCAAGCTGAAGCGGCGTTACGTCGCTGCTTTCTTCCAGAAGCTGCCGCCGTGTCTCCAACTCGGAGCCGGAAGAACCAAAAGCGTCAGTCGCGTCGGCCACAGCTAAAATTGCTTCAACGCAGGACTTTCGCCGCGGCCATATTGACCCAATCGTGCAGGAAGATCTGCTCGAAGTACTGTGCCGCCTCGGCATTGTAGATGACAAGGCCCGCATCTCGATTCTCGCCGGTACCCATGGGCGACCAGTTCTGGCTGCTGACAAGCACGGTCTGCGAATCGATGACAATGCCCTTGTTGTGGACATGAGGCTGAATGCGCAGGTGATCCACCGCGTCGACTCCTGCATCTTGTAGCCGCTCAATCCACATATGGTCCTGGAACTCGCTGGTGATCAATCGGACATCCACGCCGACATTGATCAATTCCACCAACGCGGTAATCAGCTCCATGTGCGTCGGACTGCCCTTGTCCTGCGCAGGCAGAACCGTGTGGATGTATTGAGTCTGCATGTAGAACCGCTGCTTCGCGCTCTTGATCAGATCCAGAATCGGCTTTCGGTAATCATCGGGCGTAAGCAGCGGCTTTACCTTGATCATGCCGGTGACGGTGTGCGCAGGAAAGAACGTTTTTGGTGTACGCGCTGTGATTTGAGCGAGCGCCTCTTGCTCGGCCATAACCGGCGGTGCGCCGGCAGCTATCGCCGCCACAGGCGCGGCCGCCGGAACGCCGGCAGCCTTTTTAGCGGTGGTGTAGTCCTGAAGCAGATATGTGCGAAACAGCTTTGCCAATTGGGGGCATTCACAAATGACGTGCCAATCGCGATCTTGCGTATGAGCCGCATCGATGAGAGCTGTTTGATCCGAAGGATCAACTTTCGGCTGGTTCGACGTATTCCAATTGCCGCTCGATAACCAAAAGGCCTTGCTGTCTTTCACAGCGACCTTGATGTGATAGGAGGTCGGAAACGCCTCTGCCGGCGCTTCACGACCGAGCCCCGCAAGTGCCCAGGCAAAACTGAGCCTTTTCTTGAGGGCACCAGCTAGGTCGTTGTGCGTGGTTTCGACGGTCTGCTCCCTCTTCGACTGCGCGGGGGGCGAGTCAAGGGTCAAGGTGAGCTTGTCCGGACTGCGAAGCGCGGCAATAAGGGCGCTCTCGATGTGCGGTGCCGTGAACTCGTACATGCCGACGATGAGATCTTGCGTAATACCGCTGAAAAAGGTCTGCAGTTGCGTCCACCCTTGCTCGGGGCTAGCGTGCAAGACGAGTTTCATTTTTGCAGTAAAAGGGTCGAGCGACACGCCCGGCGGCGGTACATAGTCGACGTGCCGTTTGCCCGCGGCTGCTGCCAGTCCGGCGAGCGTGGGCTGCGCCTCCTCAAACACGATCTCGCCAGGAACCTCCGGAACTGCGTCTTCCCCACGAACCGTGCCTAGCCGCGCTGCCAGCAGCATGCCGCTCCCTCCTGCCGGGCTTGGGCGCACTGGTCGAGGATCGGGTCGCACATCGATCGCAACACCGCTGATGCTCGTGGGGAGCCTGTTCTGCACGGCCGGCAAATCGGCCCGGCGCGCCAGTACGACGATGGCACGCTGCCGCGTAATCCAGTTGTTTTCGAAATGCCAGCCAACGTAGGCTTTGGTTGCACCGGGAACTTGAAGCCTGTTCTTGTTGGCGTCGAGCAGCGCTTGCGCGGCATCGGGCGAGGGTAACGTTATTGCAGAGGGGCTGGGGCGCCGGGCCAACGTGTAGGCCGCCGTGCGAAGAGTAGACGCAGTCTGCAGCCATTGCGCACGCCGATGTTGGTGGGTAACGGCATGACTCCGTGCGTTGAGACGCGATAGTCGCATTGGCGGACGGGTTTGCGCGTCCACAAAGCCGCGCAGTGTGCCCCGTCCGGATTCAGCCGGGTGACCCGGCAAGTCGACGATTTGAGGTTTGTCGAACCATCGCAGCTGCTGCATGGTGCCAAGCACCGGGCTGAGCCAGCTGATATAGCCACCCGGGAGAATCTCTCGCGGGCGCTTAATGCGGCCGGTGAAGCTATAGCGCACGCCGCGCGAAACGACCGGGTCGAAAAAATGCGGCGTATAGAAGTCTGCAACTAATATCTCGTCGATCATATAGGCGTTAGCTGGATCTTCGGATGGGTCTGCGACCTCAACCAAGTACTCGAACTTCTCCGTTGTCACATCTCGGACCTCGCTGCCCGCCACAGTGATCCCCGAGGATGGCACGAGCCGATTGCCGCTGGGATCGACCAGCATTTCCAGGCACTCGTGGCTGGCTGTCAGCGACCAAGTGGGGCCGGCCTCAACTAGGGCGTAGGGCTGCTGGTGATCGGTGAGATGAAGTCCGGTAGCCCCGTCCTGCCCAACATCGTCCACAATGAAGATCGGCCACACGCCCAGCTCGATGGACTCAGGATCGGCGAGCGCGGTCACCGTAGCGGAGATGTTCCAAATATTTTGAACATCCCGGTTCGCCTGCACATTGAGTGCGGCAGCCACTTTGATTATGTCGTGAAGTCCAACCGCTTGCGATCGCGATGCGATTCCTACCCGCCTCGGCAGCATCATGCACAGCCCCTTGAACTTCGAGTGATAGCACGACTTCCATAAAGACTGGCGCCGAGCAGGATTACCTGCTCACGCGATCGGCTCGCAGGGCAGAAGCGCCATTGATGCTGGTCGCCGTGCCTGCCCCATTGCGATTCTCGCCGTCGCGTCGGGCGAACCAGTCTTAACCATGGCGCTGCAGTTCTCTCTTGATCGCGTCCGCGGCTCGCAGGGCGAGGGCCGCGATTGTAGAGGTCGGATTAGCCGTAGAACCTGTCGGAAATACACTGCTGCCGAGGACATACAAATTTTGCTGATCGTGCGCTCGACAATGCCTGTCGACCACTGAGTTTTCCGGCTTGTTGCCCATGCGCGTAGTGCCCATGATATGCCCTGAACCGCCGAACGTGAGCCTCGCACCATCTGCATCTGGCTGCATCTTGCAGCGATCTGCGGGAATTCCCATCGCCTCGAACACCCGCCGGTGCAGTTCGATAACCTTCTTGAACGATTGGCGGACGTAACCGTCCTTGTCGTCTACCCGATACTCAATGAGTGGACGCCCGATGTCGAGCTCATCCCTATTGTTCGAGATGGAAATTGCGTTTTCCTTGATGGGCAGTTGCTCACATGCGCTATTCAACGTGATCTGCCTGACCGCATGGTGCGCCAGGGTATCACGGAGCTTATCGCCGAAATAACCCCAGTTTTGCACATAATCGAGCAATGTTCCCGGATGCCAGTCATTGGCCTCCTTCTGGGCCGGTGGCTTGTTTCCTCGTGGGGCGGCCGTCACATTCGTGGACCAGCCATCATTCTTGATCGAGGTCTTGAACGCCGCGAGTCTTTGCCTGAATCTTCCGTCTCGGAACACCTCGATATGCGAGGTCGTTTGCGGCCCGCGGAAAGGATACAGCGGCTCGGTCGCCAGTGCGTACGATTGCTTAATCGGGTGATCCATCAGGTAGCATCCGACGGTACGGCTTGCATTCGCCGCGTTGGAGCGCAGGAGGACCATCGGGTTCTCGATGCCATTCGCGGCAAGTACAATAATTTTGCCGGTCACGAAGTGCTCTGGTTCATTCAATGGCACGCGCTTGCCGATGTCCTCCTTCCATTCCCAACGCTTGTAGTGAACACCGGTAACCCGCTTTCTGCTCTCATCGAGCTGCAAACGTGTTACGACAGCCTGAGTGCGGAGCACTGCACCTGCCGCGAGGGCCTTCTCGACATGAAATACGGCTTCGTATCGGGCCTTGATCGGACAGAGGGGCACGCATGACGTGAAGCCTTCGCACGCAGCGCGACCATCGTACGGCCGGGAATTGATTGCGTGGGGGACCGTTGTGACTCGAAGCGGAATTTCATCAAGCGGAGGCGCACTCGCAACGGCCTTCGAAACTTTGTTATCGAGGTAGCTCGGGACGAGGGCGGGCATTGGATACTTAATTCCATATCGTCGCTTCCTGTGATCGACGCGCTCCTCGTCGCTTCCGGCTACACCCATTTCACGCTCTGCCGCAACGTACCATGGCTCCAATTCGTCGTAGCCGAACGGCCAGTCCACGCCCTTGCCGTACAGGGTTTCCATCGCAAAATCATTTGGCAACATCCGGACATAAATCCCCTGCCAGTGCCAAGTCGATCCGCCGACCAGTCGCTCGTAATAACTGATGAACTGGTCTCCAGTGTATCCTTGCTGGTAATCGTAATAGTCGGTTCCGTTGATTGGGGCAGCAGGAAACGGCTGATTCGCAAGGACATTGTCACCGCAAAAAGGCGAATTGGTCGCCTTCGTTGGGGATCCAATAAAGCTGCGGACCAATGCGTAGCGTCCAAGCGAGTCAGGCGCAACACCGCCAGCTTCCAAGATCAATACCCGCATATTTGATTGTGCAAGCCGGTACGCAGCAAGTGCGCCGGCAACGCCCGATCCCACAATGACGACGTCGAAATCTGGTTCGGCAAGGTTAGTTTGCATGGCCAACCCCTCATAAGTTTCTCGAGTGTTCGGCAACAAGCTGCGGCGGCTTGGCCCAGTAGCCGGGTGGGCCACCTCGCGTCATCGGCGGGTGCCCACGAACAACAGACCACAGCAATGATTTGTTGTACTGTTCCGGCGAACCATAGAACCACTTTCGCTGGGCGGGATCACCGGCGAGCGGCAGATAAAAAGCCGAGACATACCAGAGATAGATGACCTGCTCCGCTGGTTGGCGCAGGCTGGTTTGCATGATGTTCTTTTCGATTTCGGCTTCAATCGATGACGAGCTAGAGCTTGACGCGGTGCGATACGCACCTATGAGCTGCGGCAGGAACTGTGTCAGCTCCGGCCGACGAGCGTAGCGTTCGAGATATTGGCTTCCCAGCCGATGATCTAGCGGTTTCACCCCGGTCAAGAGCTCTGAAAACTTGACGAAGTCGGCGAGCATCGCATCATCGAGCGCATAATCGGGGGCGACTTCCTGGACAGGAGGCCGACATTGTGTGTCGCCTTCTTCCCAAATCTCGGCTCGGGCCTCAGTCAGCGGCGCAAGAACGCCGCCGCTCGTGGCGGCACCTGCGATCGCAATGGTTTTTAACAGGGTCCGACGGTCAACACTCAGGCCACTCGGCGCATTGGATTGATCTCCGCTCTTCCCGTGCATGCGCTTCTCCCAAGTTGAGTCTATTGGTCCTAAACCGCATTCATCAGATCCACCCATGCCGCGGAGGCTAGGTACCTCACGGGCTCTAAGCCGACGAGACATTCTCGAAACATTTTAAATGAGAGTTTTATTCAATATCGCACACATACCGCATCCACCCAGCATCTTTAGCACGACGGTATGATGAACTGCAAAATGTTCTTGCTGTATGAGCCAGCCCACAAAGGACCCCGCCACCTCGCGGAGCAATTTCACGTGCTTTGGTCAGTTTTTTGACAGCCTCCTTGGTTAGATCGGCGGCGGGCTTGCCTTTCTTTCGTCGAGCGGCTTCGGCCAGCGTCCGCCCCGATGCACGTAAGACAGCGCATCCAGGGGATCAGGTGCGATCGCCTTCTCGAGAACGGCGACTGCCTGATTCAACTTACCGGCAGCACGGAGCGCCGGCCAAGGTAGTAGCGAGGCCTTGGCCAATTTGGGCTTCGAGAGCTGGATGCACGACCTGCGACACACGTCGGAACCTACGTGGGACAACCCAGCACCATGGTCACGACACTAGGTCATCATGAATTGTTATGCAATTACTACTCGGGCTACGTATGCGGCACAGCCGCGTCCGTGATCCCGGCTGCTAGGGCCTGCGCCACGCGCTCATAGCTCCAGTCGTTCTGGTGAAGCATCGTTCCGTCGTCCTCGGTGGAGATCATCTGATCGAAGGGCACTCGCTCGATAACGTTCCAATAGGCCATGAGAGCGAACCGTCGAAACACGTTGGCGCTCGCCTGGCTCGCGGCCTGAGCGATCAGGCTGACCATGCGCTCGGCGTCGACGGGTTGCTGGATTACCGCGGGGGCGTACTGTGGGTCCATCATGACGACGTCCATCGGAAGGCCCCCGAGCAGCTGCAGTCCGGCTCGGATCGAAGCCGCCACTTCCGGGAGGTCGTAGCGCTTCCAGACCGCGTTCGTTCCGACCTGCCAGATCACCAGCGCCGGGTCCTCGGCTATCACGTCCCTCTGGAAGCGCGCCAGCTCGTCGCCCGCCTCCTCGCCGCCCTTGCCGCGATTGACCACGGTGATCAGGTCGGGGAATCGGGCTCCCAACGCGATCTCTAGTCGACGAGGGTAGGGGACGGTCCCGCCGGCTCCCTCGGTCGAGGACGACCCGATGGCGACGATCCTCAGCGGCTTGCTCTCGGCGACGCGCTGAGCCGTATGGTTCAGCGGGAGCACGAAGCGGACGAGGTCGGAGGGAGCGTCACCGCCCGGGGTCCGTTCTTGCATGGTGTCGATCTATCTCACCTCCCACGAGAGATTAGCACAGAAGGGCGAGGGCGTCCGGAACAGAACTGGAATGGCCGGAAAGGGGCATAGTTTTCGAGAGGCTCGGTATCCCTCGTGGAGGCTCGCAGATCAACCGGCCGTTGTCCATAGCGGCGTATTACCCTTTCTAGCCCATACGGGAAACCAACCTTCCGGCCCTACCCATGCAATTGAGCCCCGCCGCGAGACTGTGCGCCTCAGCACGATCTCCGATGAGGCCCGGCGCCCCGAGGATGAGTTTTGGGCCGAATTTGAGGCGGTGCGCCCGCACATACTCGGCGCGGCGCTCGATGCGGTGTCGACGGCGCTGCGCAACATCGGCTCGGTGCGGCTGGCGGATTTTCTGAAATGGGTCATCGCGGCCGTCCCGGTACTCGGATTCGAGCCCGGCGACTTCGAAACCGCTTACCGAGAGAATCGCCGTGACGTGTCGGAAATCATCATTCGAGTCTGACCCCTTCGGTGGCGCTGGTGGAGTTTGTAGAGACGAAGCATCCCATCAGCGGCTTCACCGGTACGGCCACCGAATTGCACAAGGCCCTCAAGCTGCACGTCCGGAGACAATTCGGAAATCCTGACCTGGCCCAGCACAATTCAGGGCATCGGGTCGCGCGTACGTCGCGTGCCGCCATTGTTGCGCAACAAAGGATTTGCCGTCGACTATCGGCATTTCCGGCGAGCGTCTGATCACGATAATTCCGCCCCGACGGCTTGTCCGCGATTGGTCTTGTGGACCTTGACACCTTCGAGTGCGACGTTGCGGGCTTCCTCAAAGTAGCCGCGCGCGTCGTCAAACGTCTCCATCTGGTGGCCGTTCGCGGTCCTCTGGCTGACCGCGGCAAGATGCGCGATCTTGTCGCACTATGTAGCGAGACGAGCGTCGGCCTGTTCGATTCGTGGCCCTAATCTAAGTTGCAAACCTGCACACGGCGATATCCAATGATATTGCCGGATGCATTGGTGACTGGTTTGCGGGAGATGGAGCAACCGCTTCCAACTGCGCGACCAGCAGCGGAGCCTTCCAGAAAAACGGGCGGCGGAGGGCGCCCCGGTGAACCGCGCGAACCGCCGCCACCCTTGGCCAAGACTGGGGCGGACATGGCCAGGACGTACATGACCATGATACCGACGGTGAAGCCGCCTGCGATTGGCTTATGGAAGTTGATCATGATCTGCCTCTTTCGTTCGTATTAAGCTGAGGTTCGTCTCTTCCAAACAATAGCATTCCTGAATCCTACGGTTGTGAACTAATTCACAGCTGCGAGGATTTTTTCGCGGAGGCGCCTGGCTTTCTCAATGTAGAAAGTGGCTTTAGCATTGCGATATTCTTCGAGAGCTCCGCCGATGGCGTTGAGCGCATCGTCGCGTTGGGTTTGGTCGCTGCTCTTATCAAAAAGGGCAAGATGGGCGAGTGCGAGCTTCTCTTGCGTCTGCGCCCAAAGGAATGGGGTATCCCCGCGAGTCCTTTCCTTCAAGGCCTCATGCAGGGCGGCAACGGCCTCCCCCAGCCGGTTCATCCCCTTCTCGCGATCGCCGAGGATCACAAGCGCGGTGCCCAAACTGGTTTCGGTAAAAGCCCAGTCCAGCGGCGCGCGGTCGCGGGGTTGTTCCGCCAGCGCCATCCGATAGGCATCGATCGCCTCCTCCAACCTAGCCGTTCCGCTCTCACGAGCTCCGATGGTTCGAAGCGCATTGCCGAGACTAGTCTGGATCTTGGCCCAGTCGAGCGGGATACGCTCGCGGGTGCATTCCTTCAGCGCTTCGCGAATGGCTACCACAGCCTCGTTAAGCCGTGCCGTCCCGCTCTCACGTTCTCCCAAAGCTCGGAGCGCGTTGCCCAGGCTAGTCTGAGTCTTCGCCCAGTCGAGCGGCACGCGATCGCGAGTGTTTTCCTTTAGCGCCTCACGAAAAGTGCCGACGGACTCCTCCAGCCGCGCCGTTCCTGCCTCGCTCTCTCCAAGCGTTCGGAGCGCATTACCTAGATTGATCTGGGTCTTGGCCCAGTCGAGCGGCACGCGCTCACGGGTGTTTTCCTTCAGCGCCTCACGAAAAGCGGCAACCGCCTCCTCCATTCGCGTTATTCTGCCTTCCCTCTCTCCGAGAATCTCAAGGACCGCGCCAATGTTATTCTGGGTCCGGGCCCAGTCTAGCGGAACGCGTTCACGTGTTCTTTCCTCAGCAGCATTGCGATACGCGGTGAGGGACTCTTCGAGCCGGGCCGTCGTGGTTTCGCGCGCGCCAAGTGTCTGAAGGGCGGCACCCAGGTTATTTTGGGTCTTGGCCCAGTCGAGCGGGACACGCTCGCGAATCCTTTCTTTCAGCGCTTCACGAAAGGCAGCACTGGCCTCCTCCAGCCGCGCCGTTCCAGCTTCCCGCTCGCCATGACGCAGGAGCGCATTCCCCAAGTTGGTCTGGGCCATGGCCCACTGGAGCGGGACGCGTTCTCGCGTCCATTCTTTCAGCGCTTCGCGACAGGCGATGACGGCTTCTTCCAGCCGGACAGTTCCGCCCTCGCGCTCCCCAAGAGTGCGGAGTGTATTGCAGAGGTTGTTTTGAATCATCGCCCAATCGAGCGGCACAAGCTCGCGAGAATTTTCCTTAAGCGCTTCACGAAAGGCAACGACGGCCTCTTCCAGCTGCACCGTCCCGCTTTCGCGCTCACCGAGCCGCATGAGTGCGCTGCCAAGATTGTTCTGGGTGACGGCCCAATCATCTGGCATGCGATCGCGCGTCCATTCCTTTAAAACATTGCGAAACCCTGTGATGGCCGCTTCCAACCGCCCCGTTCCGCTCTCACGCTCCCCGAGGGCCCAAAACGCGAGACCCAAATTGTTTTGGGTCCTTGCCCAATCGAGGGGCGCGCGTTCCCGAGTCCACTCCTTCAGCGCATCGAGATAAGCGATGACCGACTCTTCCAACCGCGCTGTCCCGCTTTCCCGTTGCCCAAGGGCCAAAAGCACATTGCCAAGATCATTTTGAGTCGAGGCCCAGTGTAGCGGCGCGCGCTCGCGGGGTGTCAGATGGACTAGCTGGTTGTATCGCTCAATCGCCGAAAGCAAAGCACTGTTATCACCGAGTTCGTCTCCCTGCTGATAGAGGGCGCTTGCCTCTTTTTGTAGGTAGCTGATCCGCCTGTCCTCGTGAGCGCTTTTTGGAGGAAGCAGTGCAGCAGCATTGGCGAAATGCTTTGCGGCTTCGCCATACCGCAACCGGGTAAGTGCAATGTCACCGCGTCGGGCTGATGTCTCAGCCGCTTGGACCGTGAGGCGGTCGAAATCGCGTCTCTGCTCCATCTCGACATCCGCCAGCATAGCGTCCGCCTCTGTCAGCTGGCCGCCTTCGATTGCTTTCTGCGCATCGGTATTCAGGGCAGCGATTTTGGGATCGTCGCCGGGCTGAGCCGATGCCGTTGCCTGAAGTTCCTTGAAGCGCTGTGCGATTTCGACAAGCTTCGCAGTCAGGCGCTCCGGGGAAATGTCATTCTCGCCGAGAATGGCAAGCGCGGCACGCACTTGGCGTCCATTAAGGTCCAATTTTTCCTTGAGTAGGACGATGTTCTCTCGCTGTTGAGCGGTCAGTTCTTCCAGGGGACGTTTTGCATCGCGAACAAGTTCATCCACCTTCTGTTGCGGTATGCCGATGATTACCGTGGAGCCGGTGACACTGCCCCCAATAGCGATGCTACCGGTATCCGCCCTGATCTGAGCATACGCGGCGGTAATCGACCCGAAGAAGCACATGCCCAATGTTGCAATGAAGGACGAATACCGCTTCATGGCCGGGCTCTCATTTCGGTTTCGACGCGCACTCCGTATTGGTCGTGGCGCCCGTCGTGATAGTCGCGCCGGTCACATTGCCGCCTATGGCGATGCCACTACACTCTGCCTGGACGTTAGCAGGCGCAGGCTCCGAAGCTGCAGGCTGCTCTGAAGCTTTCGTCTCAGCAGGTTTCTGGAGAGGAAAGAAATGGATAAAAGCCGCCCAAAGTCCCGTCGCCACAAATACCAGCCCGCCTCCGATCCAGCCCAGAACCTGCTGATTGCGCTTATCACGCAAGAACCGCCAAAACGAGTTCATGACAGTTGTCCGGCACGGGAATACGTACCTAGATTAGCACAAACCAGCACTCTTAGCACCCCTCCCGCCGGGGGCGGCCGGGCGTTCCTGGGGTGTGGTGGTTAAGGACACGTAACCTGCCCGCCCAAGGTGACGACCTAACGGGAGCGGCCGACCCTAGCTAAAGCAGGTTGCTCGGCGGCTTAGGCACTCGCGGTACCTGCAGTAGACTGCCGCATGCCATCAAGTTCCGGGCACGATTGAGACGTCGCGCGATGGCTCTTCGAGGGTCCCCTGGCGATGCTTAAGCGGAAATGCCCGAGACAACGCCACAGGACCGCGTTTGACCCGGAACGATAGCCGCCTACGCCGCATGCCCATGGGTCGGTAGTGCGTCGTGCGAATGCGGCCCGATGCGGTGTTGCCGTTCGCCTGACTCGTCAATCGGATTGACGTGCACAAGGACCAACGACAGATGAGGAACCGCGTGCAGCAAGCGATACCGCACCGCGACTGCCACCGCGTGCGGGTCAAGGCGGAGAACTATTTCACTTCGAAGACATTACAGCCCTGGCCAAGTCGAAACGCTATGGGCGGTGGTAACGGGGTGGAACATGGCCGAAACCACGAGGTCGTGAACCGATTTTCAGCCCTGAGTCGGACAGGCCCTTGCGGCCGATGACCCGCTTGGATGTGTTTTACCGGCACGGGGAAACGCAGGCTCCCCGTCAGATGCCGCTGCTCTGGCCATGCCTTCTCGGCACGATCCAGATTGTTCGACCCGAGACGGTTCTGCGCTGGCATCGGTCCGGGTTTCGGGCGTATTGGCGCTGGAAATCGCGAAATCGGGGTGGGCGACCCAAGATCGAGCGGAAACTGCTGGATCTCATCCGCCGCATGAGCAAGGAGAATCCGCTCTGGGGCGCGCCCCGGATCCATGGCGAACTTCGCAAACTCGGGTTCGAATTGGCCCAGTCGACGGTCTCGAAGTACATGGTCCGAGGTCGAACGCCGCCCGCCCAGAGCTGAAAGACATTTTTGCGCAACCAGGCCGATGGCATCGCCGCGATGTCCCGACCCTGACCTTTGAGCGGCTGTTTGCGTTTGGGGTTCTCGGCCACGCCCGCCGCCGGCTGCTTTGGTTTGCGGTGACGCGGCAGCCGACGGCGGAGTGGCTGGCGCAACAGATTACCGAGGCATTTCCATGGGATTCGGCGCCAGCCTATCTGGTGCGCGATAATGATGGCGCGTATGAGAAGTCTTCCGGCGTCGCGTCAGATCGATGGGGATCCGCGACCGACCGGGTCACGGGCGAGGGAGTCAATCCTCTGATCCGGACCCACCTCTCCCCCTCGGGGAGAGGTAAAACTCCGCTCGGCCCTCACATGCGATTGCCCTGCGGCTCACCCGGGGCCTCTCTCTCTGTTTGGCCACTTGGAACTTTTCAGCCGGTAATCCGATAATCCGGAGAGGGTCCAGGCAATGACCGCAGCATCGAAACGGATCTGGGATCGAATTGCGGATCGTCTCAAGGAATTGGGACGAAGCCCCAAACGCGACGAGCAGCTGCCGCAATGGCTGTTGGACGAGGTCTTGAGAGCGCGGGACCCCAGATTGTCCGAGCTGGTCGGCAAGCTCATGTCGCAAGGTTTGGACGAGCTTCAGCCGGACGAAAGGGAAGCTCTGTTCCGCGCGATCGTAGGCGAGGGACCGAAACCATAGACAAGGTCTCTGCAGCCGACGCTCGCCTTCTCTACGGCTGATTCCGAACCCCGGGGCCTCCATTTTCATCGCCGATTTCCGCCGCGCCCTTCTTGGTTTATCGAGCCTTAACTCGCCGCCCCTATGGTCATGGGGGCGGCGGGGATAGTGTTTTGCGCATGGCCGTGATCAAAGCCGAAACCGATGCTGGCGCGGCGCCGGGCCGGGCCGCGGACGGCCGTTCGCCGTTCGTGCGGCTGGCCGAGCTGTTGGCCGACGTCAAGCCCGGCAAGAACCCGATCAATCTGGCGGTCGGCGAGCCGCAGCATCCGATTCCGGCCTTCGTCGGCCCGGTGATTGCGGCGCATCTCGCCGAGTTCGGCCGCTATCCGGCCGGCAAGGGCACCGAGCGCTTCCGCCGCGCCGCCGCGGAATGGCTTTCGCGCCGCTACCGGCTCGACCGTCCTGTCGATCCGGAACGGGAGATCGTGGTCCTCAGCGGCACCCGCGAGGGGCTGTTTCTGGCCGCCATCGCGGCCAAGCGCTGGGTCGAGCCGCGCAGGAACCCGGCGATCCTGATTCCGAACCCGTTCTATGCCGCCTATGCGGCGGGCGCCCTGGCGGCCGATTGCGAGCCGGTCTTTCTCGCCGCGACGGCGCAGACCGGCTTTCTGCCGGATCTTGCTTCGCTGACCGAGGCGCTGCTGACGCGCACCGTCGCCTTCTACCTCGCCTCCCCGGCCAATCCCCAGGGCTCGGTCGCCGACCTCGAATATCTGCGGACGCTCTTCGGCCTCGCCCAAAAATTCGGGTTCCTGGTGTTCGCGGACGAATGCTATGGCGAGATCTACACCCGGGATCCGCCCCCCGGCATGCTCGAAGCCGCGCCCGGCGATTTTGCCAACGTGGTGGTGTTCCACTCGCTCTCGAAGCGCTCGAATCTCCCCGGCCTGCGGGTCGGTTTCGCGGCCGGCGACGGCGGTTTCCTCGCGAGCTATACCGACCTTCGCAACGTGTCCGCCCCGCAGGTGCCGGTTCCGGCCCAGGAGGTCGCGGTCGCGGCCTATGCCGACGAGAGCCACGTCGAAGCCAACCGCCGGCTCTATGCGCAAAAGTTCGACCTCGCCGACCAGGTCATCGGCAATCGCTACGGCTATCGCCGGCCGGCCGGCGGATTCTTTCTCTGGCTCGACGTGAGGGCCCACGGCGGCAGCGAGGCCGTCGCCTTGCGGTTGTGGCGGGAAGCCGGACTGCGCGTGCTGCCGGGGCGCTACATCGGCCGTGAGGCCGGCGGCCGCAATCCCGGCGCCGACTACATCCGCCTCGCCCTGGTGGCCGACCGGGAGACCGCGGCGGAAGCGCTGCACCGCCTGGTCGCGGCGCTGGGCTGAGCGGGAGCGGGGGCGGGGGGGCAACGCATGCCGGCGATCCGAACGAGTTTTTTGGCCGAGGATTTCCTGTCCGAGGATGTCCGCGGCGCGATCCATCGCCGGATCCGGGAGATCGGAGGCATCGGCTTGCTGGCGATCGCCGCCGCCGCCGCGATGGCGCTGGCGAGCTGGTCGGTGCAGGACCCGTCGCTGAGCCATGCCACGGCCGCACCGGTCCGGAACCTGCTCGGCGCTCCCGGCGCGATCGTCGCCGATCTTCTGATGCAGCTCATCGGGCTTGCCTCGATCGCGCTCGTCCTGCCGATCGCGGTGTGGGGCTGGCGCTTGCTCACCCATCGATCGCTCGACCGCGAGTGGCTGCGGCTCGTGCTGTGGATCCTCGGCGCGCTCGCGGCGACGGCGTTCGCCTCGTCGTTGCCGGCGAGCCGGGCCTGGCCGCTGCCGACCGGGCTCGGCGGGGTGATCGGCGACGCTCTGCTGCGGATCCCGGCCTCGCTCATGCATGCGCCGCTTTCCGGCGCGCTGCGCATCGCCATCGGCGGTGCGACCGGCATGGCCGCGATGGTCGCGCTCGCGTTCAGCATGTGCCTGGGATGGCGCGACCGCGTCGAGGGCGAGCCCGAGGATGCGGCGTCCGATCCGGCGGCGGAGGAGCGCAGCTTTATCTCGCTCGGCTGGATCCATCATGGGATCCTCAGCCTCCGGGCACGGCTGGGGCGCCTGTTCAGGACGGCGGGACGGCGGGCCGCGCCACAAGCGCCGAAAATCAGGATCGAGCCGGCGAGCGCCGAGTCCGATGACGAGGCATGGGAGGAGGAGGCGGAGGACGAGGAGGACGGGCCGGCGCCGCGGGCACGCAGGCGCGCACGGTCGCCGGCGCGGACCGGCACGAAGCGGTCGCGCAGCGGCTTCGAACTGCCCTCGCTCTCGCTGCTGACCGCCCCGAAATCCAGCGACCGCACCACGTTGAGCGCCGAAACGATCCAGGAGAACGCCACCGCGCTCGAAAGCGTGCTAGCGGATTTCGGCGTGCGCGGCGAGATCATCAATGCCCATCCGGGGCCGGTGGTCACGCTCTACGAGCTCGAGCCGGCTCCCGGCATCAAGTCGTCGCGGGTGATCGGGCTGTCCGACGACATCGCGCGCTCGATGAGCGCGCTCTCCGCCCGCGTCGCGGTGGTGCCCGGCCGCAACGCCATCGGCATCGAGCTGCCCAACCCGCGGCGCGAAAGGGTTTATCTGCGCGAGCTGCTCGCGAGCGAGGGTTACGCCACCAGCGGCGCCAAGCTGCCGCTCTGCCTGGGCAAGACCATCGGGGGCGAAGCGGTGATCGTCGAGCTGGCGCGCATGCCGCATCTCTTGATCGCCGGCACCACCGGCTCGGGCAAATCGGTCGCCATCAACACCATGATTCTGAGCCTCGTCTATCGGCTGCGCCCGGAAGAATGCAAGCTGATCATGGTCGATCCGAAAATGCTCGAGCTCTCGGTCTATGACGGCATCCCGCATCTGCTCACTCCGGTCGTGACCGATCCCAAGAAGGCGGTGGTCGCGCTCAAATGGGCGGTGCGCGAGATGGAGGAGCGCTACAAGAAGATCTCCAAGCTCGGCGTGCGCAACATCGAGGGCTACAACGCCCGCGTCGCCGAGGCGCTCGCCCGCGGCGAGAGGCTGACCCGCACCGTGCACACCGGATACGACCGCGAGAGCGGCGACGCCATCTACGAGAAGGAGAACCTCGAGCTCGATCCGCTGCCCTATGTGGTGGTGATCGTCGACGAGATGGCCGACCTGATGATGGTGGCCGGCAAGGACATCGAGGGTGCGATCCAGCGCCTGGCGCAGATGGCGCGCGCCGCCGGGATCCATGTGATCCTGGCCACGCAGCGGCCTTCCGTCGACGTCATCACCGGCACCATCAAGGCGAATTTCCCGACCCGGATCTCCTTCCAGGTGACCTCGAAGATCGACAGCCGCACCATTCTGGGCGAGCAGGGCGCCGAGCAATTGCTCGGCCAGGGCGACATGCTCTACATGGCAGGCGGCGGCCGCATCAGCCGCGTCCACGGCCCCTTCGTGTCGGACGAGGAGGTCGAAAAGGTCGTTCGCCACCTCAAGAGCCAAGGCGCGCCGCACTATCTCGACGCGGTGACGGCGGACGAGCTCGAGGAGGAAGACGGCGCCGTGTTCGATGCGACCGCCATGGGCGGCGAGGCCAACGACCTTTATCAACAGGCGGTGCAAATCGTGCTGCGCGACCGCAAGGCCTCGACGAGCTATATTCAGCGCCGGCTGCAAATCGGCTACAATCGCGCCGCCTCGATCATGGAGCGGATGGAGGAAGAGGGCGTGGTGGGCGCGGCCAATCACGCGGGGAAGCGCGAAATCCTGGTTGGCGAAGGCAACGACGGCCGCTATTGAAAAACGGGCGCCGGTGCCGCATCGAGTCGCGAAATCGCCACATGCGGCCGCTACCGCAATCGGCGCGGGGCGGACGCCCTGGCGCGGAGAATTCGTATGCGCAAAGCAAGCCTCGCGCTGGGGATCGGCGTGGCGCTGATGGGTTTCATGGGCGCCGCGGGCGCCGACAATGTGCCGCTGCCGCGCCCCGCGCCGCTGCCCAAGACCGGGCTTGCCGCCGCAACCGAGAGCGCGCCCCGGCCGCCGGCGGCGATCTCCGGCGCGGAAGCCCCGGCGCGGCCGCCCGCAAGCGCGGTCGCGCCGCCCCGGAAGCCGGCCCCCGTCGTCACCGCCCAGGTCGTGGCGACGCCCGCGGCGCCGGCGATCACGGGCGACAAGCCGGGGCCAGCCGTAGTGGTCGGTCCCAACGGCGTCCCGTTCGACGCGAAGCAGCGTTCCATCATCGATCGCGTCAACGCCTATCTGACCAGCGTGCAGAGTCTGGTCGGCGATTTCGTCCAGGTCGGTCCCGACGGCAGCCGCACCGAGGGCCAGTTCTACATGCAAAAACCCGGCCGCGTCCGGTTCGAATACGACCCGCCGAGCCCGGTCGAGCTGATCTCCGACGGCCAGTCGCTGGTGGTCCGCGACCGCAAGCTCGCCACCCAGGATTTCTATCCGCTGTCGCAGACGCCGCTGCGGTTCCTGCTCGCCGACCGCATCGATCTGCTCCGGGATGCCAACCTGGTCGCGGTCTATGCCGACGATCTGTTCGTGAGCCTGGTCATCGAGGAGCGGCACGTGATCGGCGGCACCCACCGGCTGATGCTGATGTTCGGCGCGAAGGACTTCCGGCTGCGGCAATGGACGATCACCGATCCGCAGGGCTACGACACCACGGTCGCGCTCTACAATCTTGACAGTAGCAGGCGGCCCGACCCCAGCCTGTTCACGATCAATTACGAGCGGGTATTGCAGTAGGCCGCGACCGCCGCCACGGCCGCGAATGGCGGTAGCGCGAAGGATCGACACCGATTTTCCCATGCGAATCTCGATTGCGACCTGGAACATCAATTCGGTGCGGCTGCGCATCGATCAGGTGGCGAGATTCGTCAAGGCGTTTCGCCCGGACGTGCTGTGCCTGCAGGAGACCAAATGTCCGGACCAGAAATTTCCGCTGAAACGATTCGCCCGATTGGGCTACGTGCATTCGGCCCTCAACGGCCAAAAGGGCTATCACGGGGTCGCCGTGCTTTCCCGGCTGCCGTTCGACCAAACCAGCATGCGGATCTTCTGCGAGAGAAGCGATTGCCGGCACATCGCGGCGGTTCTGGGCGAACGCGCCGGCCTGCGCGACCCTCTCGCGATCCATAATTTTTACGTGCCGGCGGGCGGCGACGAGCCCGATCCCAGGATCAACGCCAAATTCGCCCACAAGCTGGCGTTTCTCGACGAGATGCGCGTCTGCGCGGAGCTCGCTGCCGCGCCGCATCCGCGCGCCATCCTGGTGGGCGACCTCAACGTGGCGCCGCTCGAGCACGACGTGTGGAGTCACAAGCGGCTGCTCGACGTCGTCTCCCACACGCCGATCGAGTGCGAGAAACTCACCGCGGTCCAGGCCGCGGGGAGCTGGATCGACGTGATGCGCGGCTTCATCCCCGAGCCCACCAAGCTCTATACTTGGTGGAGCTATCGCTCGCCCGATTGGGCCGGCGCCGACAAGGGCCGCCGCCTCGATCACGTCTGGGTCAAGCCGGAGCTCGGCGACCGGGTATCCGCCATGACGGTCGCCAAGCAGGCGCGGGCCTGGCGGCGGCCCTCGGACCACGTTCCGGTGGTGGCGACGCTCGAGTTGTGATTGTCATATGAGCGCCGTCATTCCGGGGCGCCGCCCCGGATCAAGTCCGGGGCAGGCTCCGCGGCGAACCCGGAACCGATGAACACCGGGTTGCGAAACATCGCCAGGACCGTGGTCATGGATCCCGGGTTCGCGCCTTCGGCGCGCCCCGGGATGACGGCCTCCGGCCGTCACTTGCCGCCTTCGGTGCCGCCGAGCTTGCCGCGCAACTTGCGCATGTCGCGGGTCGCCTGCTCGGTGCGCGCCAACAGGCTATCGCGCAGGCGCCCTGCCGCGTCCGGATAGCCTTCCAGCATCTTGAGAAACAGCGTGCGCGGAATGCGCATCACGGTGGACGGCTCACATGCGGTTGCGGTCGCCGGCCGCTTGGTCTCGGTGAGCAGCGCCATCTCCCCGATCAGCGCGCCGGGCCCGACCGTCACGCCCGCCTCGCCCTTCTGCTCCGATGCGAGCCGGAACGAGCCCTCCTGCACCACGTAAGCCGCATCGGCGCTCTCGCCGGTGCGGAACAGGATGTCGCCGCCGTGGACGTAGCGGCTCTCCGCACCGATCGCCAGGATGCGCAAGGGCTCGCGGCCCAGCAGCGCCAGGGTCGAAACCTGCTCGAAGAACCGGATATCGTCCTCGATGCTCATGCGGCCATCACGGCAGCAGCTTGTAGCCGCCCGCTTCCGTCACCAGGATCGAGGGATTGGAAGCGTCCCTCTCCACCTTCTGGCGCAGCCGGTAGATGTGGGTCTCGAGCGTATGGGTGGTGACGCCGGAATTATAGCCCCACACCTCCTGCAACAGGATCTCGCGCGAGATCGGACGCCGCCCGGCGCGATAGAGATAGCGCAGGATCGCGGTCTCCTTTTCGGTCAGGCGCACTTTGTTGCCCTTGGGGTTGACCAGGAGCTTGGAGCTGGGCCGGAACGTGTACGGGCCGATGGTGAAGACCGCGTCCTCGCTGGCTTCATGCTGCCGGAGCTGGGCGCGAATGCGCGCGAGCAGCACGGCGAAGCGAAACGGCTTGGTGACGTAATCGTTGGCGCCGGATTCCAAGCCCAGGATCGTATCGGAATCGGTATCGTGTCCGGTCAGCATGATGACCGGGGCTTTGAAGCCGTTCTTGCGCAACATGCGCACCGCCTCGCGGCCGTCGATGTCGGGCAGTCCGACGTCCATGATGACGAGGTCGATCTCGCCCGCCTTGGCGGATTGCACGGCCTTGGTGCCGGTATCGACCGCAACGGCTTCGAACTCCTCGTGCAACCCCAATTGCTCGACCAGCGCTTCGCGCATGTCGGCGTCATCGTCCACGACGAGAATTCTGCGGGAATTGGCCATGATGTCGCCCCGCGCACTGATCGCCGGCCGGACGACCGACGATAGGCTCGAAGTAGACCGATCGCGGGAAAAAGAGCAAGCACGGCGGCGCCGTTCCGACGGGCCGGAGAAATCCATGCGACCCAAACGGGTTTTCGAAGGCGAAACGCTGCGGAGGAGGACCACATTGCGGCAGATTCGCGTCCGCGCCCGGGCCGGACGCGCGACCCAAGGTTGGCTCGCCGCCGGCCATCTGCGGTTGCCGGTGGCGCTCGGCTCCGCGGGGATCCGCGCGAACAAGCGCGAAGGCGATGGCGCGACCCCGTGCGGCTCGTTTCGCCTTGTCCGCCTGTGGTGGCGCCGGGACCGCGCGTGCCGCCCGCGCACGCTTCTCCCCGTCCGCCGCATCGGCGAGGCCGACGCTTGGTGCGAGAATCCGAGCGACCGCCGCTACAATCGGCCGACCCGGCTGGCCGCCGACGCGGCAGGCGACCGGTTGTGGCGCGACGATCATCTCTATGATTTCCTCGTCGAGCTCGATCACAACGCGCGTCCGCGCGTTGCCGGCCGCGGCAGCGCCGTCTTTCTGCATTTGGCCAGGCCCGGGTTTCGCCCCACGGCGGGCTGCGTCGCGCTCGCACCGGAGAGCTTTCGCCGGCTTCTCGTCCGGCTGGGCCCCGGCACGCGGATCGTGATCGGGTGACGCTGGCGGATTGCACCGGGTGCTTACCCTTGTTTGTCGCGCGCGCCGAAGATCGCTGTACCGACCCGGACGTGGGTCGCCCCGAATTCGATGGCGAGGGCAAAATCGGCGCTCATGCCCATGGACAACAGCGCAAGCCCGTTGCGGGCGGCGATCTTTGCCAGCAAGGCGAAATGCGGCGCCGGCGGCTCCTCGAGCGGCGGGATGCACATCAATCCCTCGACCGCGAGCCCGTACTCGCCGCGGCAGCGCCGGACGAAATCGTCGGCCGCCTCGGGCAGGACGCCGGCCTTCTGCGGCTCGGCTCCGGTGTTGACCTGAACCATGAGGCGCGGCCGCCGTCCCTGCTGGGCGATCTCCTTGGCGAGCGCCGCGCACAGCGAGGGCCGGTCGACCGTGTGGATGCAATCGAACAGCGCCACCGCCTCCTTTGCCTTGTTCGATTGCAGCGGCCCGACCAGATGCAGCTCGAGATCGGGATCGCGCTGTTTCAGCCGCGGCCATTTGGCTTTGGCCTCCTGCACGCGGTTTTCTCCGAATGTTCTTTGGCCCGCGGCGATGACGGGCTCGATCAGCTCGGCCGCAAACGTCTTGGTGATGGCGACGAGCGTCACCGCGGACGGATCGCGCGAAGCCCTTCGGCAAGCCGCCGCGATGTCGCGACGCACGGCCGCAAGCGCCGTGACCGCGGGGTGCGCATGATCTAAATAGAGAGGGTCGCGGGCATCGCTCATGGGTTTTCAACCCCCATCGGTGCATTTTGATCGCGGATGGTTGCAATTTCATCAATTGGTCCGGCGCGGACCCGGGCACGCTGGCCTCCTGACGGAGCCTGCGGCGCTTGCGCTTGCGCGCTCGCCCGGTTGACCCCATGCCGGCTTTCGTGGCCTAGTCCGGACGATTTTTCGCGACCGCCGGAACTTAACCAGGCCGATGACCACGGAGCGCTACAACGCCCGCGAGGCCGAGCCGCGCTGGCAGAAGATATGGGAAGAGCGGGGCATTTTCCGCACCCCCAACGGGGATCCGCGTCCCAAATACTACGTGCTGGAAATGTTTCCGTACCCGTCGGGCCGCATCCACATGGGGCACGTGCGCAACTACGCCATGGGCGACGTGGTCGCCCGCTTCATGCGCGCCCGCGGTTTCAACGTCCTGCATCCGATGGGTTGGGACGCGTTCGGCATGCCGGCCGAGAACGCCGCCATCGCCAACAAGGTGCACCCGCGGCAATGGACCTACGCCAACATCGAGGCCATGCGCTCGCAGCTCAAATCGATGGGGCTGTCGCTCGACTGGACCCGCGAGCTCGCGACCTGCGATCCCGGCTACTACAAACATCAGCAAAAGATGTTTTTGGACTTCCTGCGCGCGGGCCTGGTGGAGCGCAAGCAGTCGAAGGTCAATTGGGATCCGGTCGATCAGACCGTGCTGGCCAACGAGCAGGTCATCGACGGCCGCGGCTGGCGCTCGGGCGCACCGGTGGAGCAGCGCGAGCTCACGCAATGGTTCTTCAAGATCACGGCCTTCTCGGACGATCTGTTGGCCGCGCTCGACCGGCTCGAGCGCTGGCCGGAAAAAGTGCGATTGATGCAGCAGAAGTGGATTGGCCGTTCCGAGGGGCTGCGGATCAAGTTCAAGCTGGATCCCGCAACGGCGCCATTGCGGGAAACCGAGGTCGAAGTATTTACTACACGGCCAGACACGTTGTTTGGGGCCAAGTTCATAGCACTGGCACCTGATCATCCCGTTGCGCTCGCGGCCGCAAGCACGAACCAAGAACTTGCGATATTCAGTGCGCAGAGCATGCAACGCGGAACCGCGCAGGCTGAGATCGATACTGCGGAGAAGCTTGGCTTTGATACTGGAATCAAAGCGGTGCATCCGTTCGATCCAAATTGGAAGCTACCGGTTTATGTCGCGAATTTCATCCTGATGGAGTACGGAACCGGCGCGATCTTTGGCTGCCCCGCCCACGACCAACGCGACCTCGATTTCGCGAACAAATACGGCCTTGGCAATACGCTCGTGGTGTGTCCGCCCGGCCAGGATGCGAAGACCTTCGTGGTCACCGACACTGCCTATGAAGGCGATGGCACGATAATCAACTCGCGCTTCCTTGATGGCATGACTGTTGAGCAGGCAAAGAAGCAAGTGGCGAGTCGGCTAGAAAAGCAGATCTGGGGGTACAAGCTGGTGCTTCCTCCAGGAACAGAGGAAAAATCAGAGACCTTGGTTACGCCCGTAGTCCGGGACGCGCATGGCAGGCCGGTCCCCCCATTTGATATTAATTGGGAATTCGACTCAAAATCTTGTCAGTGGGGCCTGCTGCCTGGTCATTGGCATCCTAACCGGCGGTATTTCGTCGTCGGACAGAAGGAACTGTTCGAGGAGCGCAAAATGCTCCACCTTACAGAAGCTGTTCCCGTCGGCGAGCGGCAAGTGCAATATCGGCTGCGCGACTGGGGCATCTCCCGCCAACGCTACTGGGGCTGTCCGATTCCGATCATCCATTGCGAGACCTGCGGCATCGTCCCGGTGCCGGATCGCGATCTTCCGGTGAAACTTCCCGAGGACGTCGATTTCGACCGGCCCGGCAATCCGCTCGACCGCCATCCGACCTGGAAACATGTCCGCTGCCCGTCGTGCGGCGGGCCGGCGCGGCGCGAGACCGACACGATGGATACGTTCGTGGATTCGTCGTGGTATTTCGCGCGCTTCACCGATCCCTGGATCGAAACCGCGCCCACCAACCGCGAGGTGGTCGATACCTGGATGCCGGTCGACCAATATATCGGCGGGATCGAGCACGCGATTTTGCACTTGCTCTACAGCCGCTTCTTCACCCGGGCGATGCGGGCGACCGGCCATATCGGGCTCGACGAGCCGTTCGCCGGCCTGTTCACCCAGGGCATGGTCGTCCACGAGACCTATCGCACGGCGGACGGGACCCATGCGGAGCCTGCCGAAGTCGAGATCAAGGTCGACGGCGATCGTCGCTACGCGGTGCTCGCCGCCACGGGCGAGCCGGTGGAGATCGGCCCGATCGAGAAGATGTCGAAGTCCAAGCGCAATACGGTGGACCCGGACGATATCATGGGCACGTTCGGGGCCGATACGGCACGCTGGTTCATGCTGTCGGATTCGCCGCCGGAGCGCGACGTGATCTGGACCGAGGAGGGGGTGCAGGGCGCCGGCCGCTTCGCGCAACGCCTGTGGCGGCTCGTCAACGACATCGCCGAGATCACGGCCGCGGAGGCTCGCCCGGGCAAGGATCGCCAGGCTGCGCTGGAGATCCGCCGGGACGCGCACAAGACCCTCGACAAGGTCACCCGCGCGATCGAGGACTTGCGCTTCAATACCGCGGTCGCGTTCATGTATTCGCAGGCAAATCTGCTGGAAATGGCCGTCCGCGACGCGGCCGGCCGGGGCGGCGCCACCGCCGCGGAACAAGCTGCGCTTCGCGAAGCCGGCGATATGCTGGTGAAACTATTTGCGCCGATGATGCCGCACCTCGCCGAGGAATGCTGGGCGGGGCTGGGCCACACGTCGTTGGTTGCCGAGGAACCCTGGCCCACGCTCGACAAGACGCTGCTGATCGAGGACACCGTGACGCTACCGGTGCAGGTCAACGGCAAAAAGCGCGCCGACGTCACGGTCGCCCGGGACGCCGGCCAGCCCGACATCGAGGCCGCGGTGCTCGAGCTCGAGGCGGTGCGGCGGGCGCTCGCCGGCAAGGCCCCTAAAAAAGTCATCGTTGTACCGCAGAGAATCGTCAATGTGGTGGCCTGACCATAGGGCGGCGCTCGGCCGCCTGCTTCGCTCGGCCCTGGCCCTCGGCAGCGCCGGGCTGTTGGCGGCGTGCTTTCAGCCGCTGTACGGCCAGCCGCCGCTGAGCGGCGCCCCGACGCTCGGCAATGCGCTGGCGGCCGTCGACGTGCAGCAGGTCGATGCCGCCCGGGGTAGCAACGACGCCCGCATCGCCGTCGAGTTGCGCAACGCCCTGCTGTTCGACTTGACCGGCGGCGAGGGCAGCATCGCCCCCACCCATCGTCTCAATATCAAGATGACCACCTCGCGCTCCGCGCTCATCGTCGACCCGCAGACCGGCCGGACCGAGGCGGAGGTCACCGGCATCGACGTGAAATACACGCTGACCGAGCTCGCGACCGGCAGGCCCGTGGTCAACGCCACGGCGTTCGCCCGGGTGAGTTCCGATGTTCCCGGCCAGCAGCAGCGGTTCGCCAGTTCTCGCGCGCGACGCGACGCGGAGGACCGCGCCGCAAAGGTCATCGCCGAGCAGATCCGCTCGCGGCTCGCGTCCTATCTCGTCGCCGGGACCTGAGCGCAGGGCCGCATGGTCGCGCTGAATCGAGTCGCAATCGAAGCCTACCTTGCCGAGCCCAATCCAACCCAACCGATTGCGCTGGTATTCGGACCCGATGCCGGCCTCGTCTCGGAGCGGGTCCGGGCGATTTTGCGCGCCACCGTCGAAGACCTGAGCGACCCGTTTCGCCTGGTTCGGCTCGAAGGCGACGAGCTTGCGGCGGACCCCGCCCGGCTGCTCGATGAAGCCGGCACGATCCCGTTGTTCGGCGGCAAGCGGGCGATCTGGGTAAAGGCCGGTGGGCGCGATTTCGTCCGGGCGGTCGAGATGCTCATCGCCACGTCCCTGGCCGATTGCCGGGTCGTGATCGAGGCCTCCGATCTGCGGCGCGGCGCGGCTTTGCGCACTTTGTGCGAGCGGGCGCGCAACGTCGCGGCGATCCCCTGCTATGCCGACGGCGAGCGCGAGCTTGCGCGCCTCGTCGACGACGAGATGCGTGCCGCCGGACTGATGATTGCGCCCGACGCGCGCGCCGCCCTGGCGTCGCTCATCGGCGGCGATCGCCGCGCATCGTTGAGCGAAATCCGCAAGCTCGCGCTTTACGCCCGCGGCAGAGCGCGGGTCGAGCTCGCGGACGTGCTGGCGATCGTCGCCGACGCAGCCGCGCTGGCGCTCGACGGCGTGGTCGACGCGGCGTTCGCCGGGAAACCCGCCGAGGTGGAAAAGGAATTTGCCCGCGCGCGATCCTCCGGCATCGCACCGGGCCGGATCGTCTCGGCCGCGCTCATCCAATTGAGCCAGCTGCACCGGGCGCGCCTCGCGGTCGAGTCCGGGACGCCGATGACGGAGGCGGTCGATCGCATTACGCCGAAAGCCCAGTTCCGCCGCGTGCCGGCGGTCGAAGCGGCGCTGAAAAACTGGACCGCGGCGCGGCTCGAGCAGACCATGGCGCAGCTTGCAGAGGCCGGGCTCCAGATCCGGCAACTGACCGGATCCGCGGCGGCGCTGTCCGATCCGCTCGTGAGCCGCGCCCTGCTCGGCATCGCGCAGGCGGCGCGGCGGAGGATGCACTGACTGACTTTCCTGTCCGTTGCCGAGCGCTCGCTCAGCCGCGCTCCAGCCGGCGGACCACTTCGTCGAGCTGCTCGAGGCTGCGGTAGCGGATTTTCAGCTCGCCGCCCTTCCCGCGATGCTCGACACTGACGTTGAGCCCGAGCGCGTCGGATAATCGTTTTTCGAGCGCCAGGGTGTCGGCGTCCTTTTCGGCTCTGGGCCGGCGTTTTGCCGTCCTGCCGGCGGCGCCGGCGCGTTCTTGCGCGATCGCCTCGACGGCGCGCACGTTGAGGCCCTGCTCGACGATGACCCGGGCCATTTTCTCCGGGTCCGGCTGGCCCAATAGCGCGCGGGCGTGGCCGGCGGAAATCTTGCCTTCCCGCAGATAGATCTTCACCGCGTCCGGCAGCTTGAGCAGGCGCAGCGTGTTGGCGACGTGGCTGCGGCTCTTGCCGATCAGCCGCGCAATGTCGTCCTGGTTGTGGCCGAATTCCTCGAGCGCCTGATACCCCATCGCCTCTTCCAGCGGGTTGAGATCGGTGCGCTGCACGTTCTCGACGATCGCGAGCTCGAGCGCCTCGCGATCGCTGGCCTCGAAGAGAACAATCGGCACGTCGTGCATGCCGGCGCGCTGCGCGGCGCGCCAGCGCCGCTCGCCGGCGATGATCTCGTAATGGTCCGCGGAGCCGCGCAACGTGCGCGCCACGATCGGCTGGATGATGCCGCGCGCGCGAATCGATGCCGCGAGCTCGTCGAGCTCGACCTCCGAATAGGATTGCCGCGGATTGCGCGGATTGGGCCGCAGGAACTCGACCGGCACACGCCGCTGGCCGCGCGCGCGCTCGACCGCCGCGGTCTCCTCGCCGACGTCGCCGATCAGCGCCGCGAGGCCGCGCCCCAATCGCGATCTCGCCGCTTCCTCCGCCATCGCCGCCTCCCGTCAATCAGCCGAATCGTCATGCCCGACCTTGCGCCAAGCGTCCGCGGATCAGCTAGAAGGCCGCGTGGACGGCCGGGACAAGCCCGGCCATGACAAGAGCCGCGTTTCACACCGAATCACGCTGCGCGCAGAATCTTTTCCCGCTGGATGATCTCCGAGGCAAGCCGCAAGTAGGCCTGGCTGCCGACGCACTTGAGATCGTAGAGCAGCACCGGCTTGCCGTAGGACGGCGCCTCCGAAACCCGCACGTTGCGGGGAATGATGGTTTGATAGACTTTTTCGCCCATGAACTGCCGCACGTCGGCCACGACCTGGCCGGACAGGTTGTTGCGCGCGTCGTACATGGTCAGCACGATGCCGTGGATCGTGAGGCCGGGGTTGAGCGTCGTCCTGACCTGCTCGACGGTCTTGAGCAGCTGGGAAAGGCCTTCGAGCGCGAAGAATTCGCATTGCAGCGGCACCAGGATCGCATTGGCCGCCGCCATCGCGTTGACCGTGAGCAGATTGAGCGACGGCGGACAATCCACCAGCACGTAGCTGAACGCCGGATCGGGCTCGCTACCCAGAGTCGTAATGGCATTGCGCAACCGGAACGCGCGATCGCGTTCCTGCGCAATTTCGAGCTCGATGCCCGAGAGGTCCAGGGTCGAGGGCGCGATGTGCAGCCGCGGCACCGCGGTTTCCAAAATAGCGCCCCGTAGCGGCGTCGATCCGATCAGCACGTCGTAGGTCGAGCGCAACCTGATCTTGCGGTCGATGCCGAGCCCGGTCGAGGCATTGCCCTGCGGATCGAGATCGATGATGAGCACCCGCTCCCCGATCGCGGCCAGCGCGGTTCCGAGATTGATCGCGGTCGTCGTTTTGCCCACCCCCCCTTTCTGGTTGGCGAGGGCGAGGATCCGGGGGCCTGTCTGCATCATGGCAAATCTCTCAATGCAATCGCTCGTTGCGCGCCGTCACTGCGCGGATCTCGACGATGCGGCCTCTGGAATCGGTACGGCTGGGCACAATTACTGTCTCGATGTTCCAATATTTAGTCGCCTCGGTCAATTCTGCCTCTACATCTTGTCCCTTCAGGAACAGGGCTTTTGCACCCTTTTTTACCATCGGGGCCGCCAATCCGACCAGAATGGAGAGGGGAGCGAGCGCCCGGGCGGTCACTACGTCGACCGGATGCTGCCACGCCGGGATGAGATCCTCGGCGCGGCCGTGGTGTACGGTCGCCGCCGCCTGGGTGGCCCGCGCGGCTTCGCGCAGGAAGCCGGCCTTCTTTGCATTGCTCTCGATGAGATGCACCATGGCGCCGGCCGTGTCCGCAAGCGCGCATGCCAGCACCAGGCCGGGAAACCCGGCGCCGGAACCGAGGTCGACCCAGGTGCGGGCGTCCGGCGCCAGCGCGATGAGCTGCAGCGAATCGGCTATGTGTCGCGTCCACATGTGACCCACGCTGGAATCGGCAATCAGATTGCTGACGCGCTGCCATTTCAACAGCAGCTCGACAAATCGATCGAGGCGTTGCGCCGTTTCACGTGAAACAGGATTCATCGCGAGCGCGCGTGCGCGGTCCTCGGACAGATCGAGGGTCTTTGGATCGCGCGCGCGACGGGGCGACATCGATGCGTCAACTGCGCTGGCCGGCTTGCCGCCATCGCGGCGATGCGGCAGACAAGCCAGTGGCTATGCCCCTGCTGCGACGGGGATTTTGATCCTCGCCATCAATGCGCGGCGGTCGCGCGCCGGGCATGCCTGCGTCTCACGCGGGCGGCCAGCAAGGTCAACGCCGCCGGCGTGATCCCATCGATTCGGCTTGCCTGACCGATCGTACGGGGCCGAATCGATTGCAGCTTCTGCCGCACCTCATGCGACAGGCCGGGCACGTCGCAATAGTCGAGCGCGTCCGGCAGTTCCAAACTTTCGTCGCGTCGGTAGGCGGCGACATCGGCCGCTTGGCGCCCCAGATAGACCGCGTATTTGGCGTCGATCTCCAGCTGCTCCGCGATCTTCGGCTCGAGGCGCGCAAACTGCGGCCACGCGCGGGCGATGTCGGCAAAGCCGATGTGCGGGTAGGACAGGAGCTCGAACGCGGTCCGCGCCTGGCCGTCCTTGTTCGTCGGGATGCCATGCCGCTCGGCCTCTCTGGGCTTGAGCGACAGGGATTGTGCCATGGCACGAGCCTGGGACAGCGCCGCCGTTTTGGCGCGGTGCTTGGAGGCGCGCGCGCCGCCCACACAACCGATGCGAATGCCCGCAGCGGTCAGGCGCTGGTCGGCATTGTCGGCCCGCAGCGTCAATCGATATTCCGCGCGCGACGTGAACATCCGATACGGCTCGCTCACGCCGCGGGTGACGAGATCGTCGATCATCACGCCCAGATACGCGTCGGCGCGATCGAACACGATCGAAGCGCCGGCGGCGCCGCCGGCGCGCGCAGCCGCATTGAGCCCGGCGACCAGGCCCTGCCCCGCCGCTTCCTCGTACCCGGTCGTGCCGTTGATCTGGCCGGCCAGGAACAGGCCCACGACGCGCTTGGTCTCCAGCGTGGGCTCAAGCTCTCTCGGATCGACATGGTCGTATTCGATGGCGTAGCCGGGCCGCATCATCTGCGCGCGCTCGAGCCCGGGAATCGTCGCCAGCAACTGCCGCTGCACTTCTTCCGGCAGCGACGTCGAGATTCCGTTTGGATAGATCGTCGGATCGTCCAGGCCCTCGGGTTCGAGAAAAATCTGATGTCCGTCGCGCTCGCCGAAGCGGACGATCTTGTCCTCGATCGACGGACAATAGCGCGGACCGCGGCTGCGGATCTGGCCCGAATACATCGGCGAGCGGTGTACATTGGCGCGGATGATCTCGTGGGTCGCCGCGTTGGTCCGCGTGATTCCGCAGCAAATCTGCGGGTTTTCGATGCGTTCGGTGAGTACCGAAAACGGCTCGGGGGGCTCGTCTCCGGGCTGCATTTCGAGCCCGGACCATTCGATCGTGCGCCCGTCGAGCCGCGGCGGCGTCCCGGTCTTCAGGCGGCCGAGCGCGAAGCCGAGATGCTCGAGCGTGCGTGCAAGGCCGATTGCCGGCGCCTCGCCCACCCGCCCCGCGGGCGTCTGGCGCTCGCCGATGTGAATGAGGCCGCGCAGGAAGGTGCCGGTGGTCAATACGACCGCGCCCGCCGTGAACACGCGCCCGTCCGTGAGTCGCACCGCCGCGATGCGGCCCTCCGCGAGAACCAGGTCGTCCGCCTCGCCCTCGAGCACTTCGAGCCTCTCGGTTTCGCGGATCGCTTGCTGCATCGCTGCGGCGTAAAGCTTGCGGTCAGCCTGGGCGCGCGGCCCGCGCACCGCCGGGCCCTTGCGGCGGTTGAGCACGCGGAACTGGATCCCGCCGTGATCGGCTACGCGGCCCATCAGGCCGTCGAGCGCATCGATCTCGCGCACCAGGTGGCCTTTGCCGAGCCCTCCGATCGCGGGGTTGCACGACATCGCGCCGATGGTCGCGAACCGGTGGGTCAGGAGCGCGGTGCGGGCGCCCACGCGCGCCGCCGCGGCTGCGGCTTCGCAGCCCGCGTGGCCGCCGCCGATCACGATGACGTCGAAATTCTCTTCCATCGCCGATGCTCTCGCCGCGCAGATGTAGCGAAGGGCCGGCGCAGCGTCAAAACGCGCGCCCCGGAGGGGAGGGTCGGCAGCGAGCCATTTCGCGAGCTGCCGGGGTGGGGTGACGCTCTTCACCCCACCCAGCTAGCCGCATTGGCGCTCCATAGCCGATGCTTTGCATTGGCGTTGTTCAAACGGCGGCCGAAGGCCGCCTATGCCTCCCCTCCGGGGAGGTAGGGAGCCCATGCGGCGGAGCCGCGGGCCCATGACCATCGTCACGGCGCCGAATCGACCGCAGATTCCTGTTTCACGTGAAACACCTACTTCCCGATGCAGAAGTCGCGGAAGATCACGTCGAGGATATCCTCGACATCGACCCTGCCGGTGATGCGTCCGAGTCGGCGTGCGGCCAGCCGGAGTTCCTCCGCGACCAGATCCTCTTTTCCGCGCGACCCCTCCTCGATCGCGCGGCCCAGCGCCTCGACGGTTTCATTCAGCGCCCCGCGGTGTCGCGCCCGCGTGACGATGCTGGGTTCGCCCAGGACGAACACTTGGGCGGCATGCTCGGCCAGCGCGGCAACGAGCGTGTCGAGCCCCGCACCGGTTTGCGCCGAGATCGCAAATGCGCGCCGCCCCGAGGGATCCAAATCCGCGCCGGGTTTCGATCCGGCCCTCAGCAGATCGAGCTTGTTGCGCACCATCCAGACAGTGCTGCCGCCCCGGTCAGGCGGCGGCTGCGCGACTTGGTCCTCGAGACTGGCATCCACCACCCACAGCACGAGGTCCGCCGCCTGGGCCCTCGCCAGCGCGCGGCGCACCCCCTCCTGCTCGACCGGATGTTCGGGCTCGCGAATGCCCGCGGTGTCCAGCAAGGTCGCCGGATAGCCGTCAAGATCGAGGTGCACCTCGATCACATCGCGGGTCGTACCCGGATAGGGCGAGACGATCGCCGCTTCGCGTCGCGCAATGCGGTTGAGCAGGCTCGATTTGCCGGCATTGGGCGGGCCGGCGATCGCGATGGTAAGCCCGTCGCGCAAACGCTCGCCGCGATGATCATCGGCGAGCGCACCGAGGATTTCCTCGCGCAGGGCTTGGGCGGTGGCGAGCGCGGGCCCGAGCAGATCTTCCGGCACGTCGGCCTCGTCGGAGAAATCGATGCGAGCCTCCACCATGGCCATGCTGTCGATCAGGCGTTTGCGCCAATCCTCGACGCGCTCGCCGAGCGCGCCCTGCAGTTGGCGCACCGCTTGCCGGCGCTGCGCTTCCGTCTCGGCAAAGATCAGGTCGGCGAGGCCTTCGACCGCGGTGAGATCCATGCGGCCGTTTTCCAAGGCGCGCCGGGTGAATTCGCCCGGCCCGGCCGGCCGCAAGCCGTCGATGCGCCCGAGCGCCGCAAGCGTCGCCGCAATGACCGCGCGGCCGCCATGCAGGTGCAGCTCGACCATATCTTCGCCAGTCTCGCTGCGCGGACCCGGGAACCATAGCGCCAAGCCCTCGTCGAGCACCGCGCCGGTCGTTGGGTCGAAAAGCTTGGCGAGCGATGCCCGGCGCGGCGCCGGAAGCCTGCGAATCAACGTTTCGAGGCCGAATCGAGCGTTGGGGCCCGAGATCCGGATCACCGCGATGGCCGCCGGAGGCGGCCCCGAGGAAAGCGCGAAAATGGTATCGTGGCTGCTCATCCCAAGCGGCTCATGTGTCAAGAAATGAATCCATATTCATTCCAATGACCAGTCGGTTCAGGGTTTTCGGTTTCGCGATGCGCCGCGATGCGCCCTGGGACGTTATGCTGGTGGGAGCCCTTTCGAGAAAGACCCCGATGACCGCCGTCCAAACGCACCCTGAAAATCGGCTGGCGCGGGAAAGCAGCCCATACCTTCTGCAGCACAAGTTCAATCCCGTCGACTGGTGGGCCTGGGGACCGGAGGCGCTGGCAGAGGCGAAGCGCAGCCACAAGCCGATCCTGCTCTCGGTCGGCTATGCGGCCTGCCACTGGTGTCACGTCATGGCGCACGAAAGTTTCGAGGACGAGGGCGTGGCGCGTGTGATGAACGAGCTCTTCGTCAACATCAAAGTCGATCGCGAAGAGCGCCCCGACGTCGACCAGATCTACATGTCGGCGCTGCACATGCTGGGCGAGCAAGGCGGCTGGCCGCTGACCATGTTTCTCACGCCCGCCGGCGAGCCGTTTTGGGGCGGGACCTATTTTCCCAAAACCGCCCGCTATGGCCGGCCGGCGTTCGTCGACGTGCTGCGCGAAGTCGCGCGCTTGTTTCGCGAAGAGCCCTCGCGCATCGAGCACAATCGCCAGGCGCTGATGGAGCGATTGTCCGAGCGCGCCCGGCCGCAAGGCCAGGTCGTGATCGCGCGCTCCGACCTCGACACGCTGGCGCAACGCGTCGCCGCGATCGTCGATCCGATTCACGGCGGGCTCAAGGGCGCGCCCAAATTTCCGCAAGCGGCCCTGTTCGAGCTGCTGTGGCGGGCCAGCCAGCGCGCCGCTGACGCCCGTTACTTCCGCCTCGTCGAGCTGACCCTCGAGCGCATCTGCAACGGTGGAATCTACGATCATCTCGGCGGCGGCTTTTCCCGCTATTCGGTCGACGAGCGCTGGCTCGTGCCGCATTTCGAAAAGATGCTCTATGACAACGCGCAGCTGCTCGAGCTGTTGGGCCTCGCATTCGCCCGCTCGCAAAGATCCTTGTTCCGCGACCGCGCGAGAGAGACCGTCGAATGGCTGGCGCGCGAGATGACCACCGCGGACGGCGCCTTCTGCGCCTCGCTCGATGCCGATTCCGAAGGCGAGGAGGGGAAATTCTACGTCTGGTCGCTCGCCGAAATCGAGCAGGCACTCGGTCCGCAAGATGCGGCATTCTTCGCGGGCCATTACGACGTGACCGCCGAGGGCAATTTCGAAGACCACAATATTCTCAACCGGCTCGAGGATCGGCAGCCCAGAGACCCCGGCGTGGAGGCTCGCCTAGCCGAGCTTCGCGGCAAGCTGCTGGCGGTCCGCGACAGCCGGGTGCGGCCGGGGCTCGACGACAAGATTCTTGCCGACTGGAACGGGCTGATGATCGCTGCGCTAGTGAATGCCGGCATCCTGTTCGACGAGCCCTCCTGGATCGAGATGGCCGCGCGTGCGTTTGCGTTCATCGCGGAAACCTTGGCGCGCGGCGACCGGCTCGGCCATTCCTGGCGTGCTGGCAAGCTCATTTTTCCGGGGCTCGCGTCGGATTTCGCCGCCATGATCCGGGCCGCCCTGGCGCTCTACGAAGCCACTGCGGATCGCGCCTATCTCGACCGCGCGCTCGCCTGGCAGCGGGCATTCGACCGCCACTATGGCGATCCGGCCGGCTATTTCCTTACCGCGGGCGATGCCCAAGGTCTGGTGGTGCGCCCCGCCCCTACCCATGACGAAGCCACGCCGAACGCCAATGCGCTCGCCGCCCAGAACCTGATCCGGCTCGCCGTGCTGGCCGGCGACGAGAGCTGGCGCGCCGCGGCCGACCGCCTGTTCGATGGCATCTTTCCGAAAGCCTTCGCCAATCTGGTTGCCCACGCGGCCTTGCTCAACGCGCTCGATTTCCGGCTGCGTGCGGCCGAGATCGTGGTGACGGGGGAGAATGCCGACCAGCTCTTCGCAGCGGCGCTCGCGCTGCCGTTCCTCGATCGCGTCGTGCTGCGCGCGCCGTCCGCGGATGCGCTCACACCTTTGCATCCGGCCCGGGCCAAGCTCGCGGCGCATGCGGGTGCCGCGACGTTCGTCTGCGTCGGCGAACGCTGCTCGCTGCCGGTTACCGAGCCGCAGCAGCTCGCCGCGGCCGTGGCGGCGATGCGAGCCTGACGGGCGGAGGGACGGGATGCACGGCAATGCCACCGGGCTGCTGCATGCCTGGCACGATTTCTACGTGCTCATCGGCACGGCGGCCGCGACGCTGATCGGCCTGATGTTCGTGGCCGCGTCGATTAGTGCCAGTTACATGACCGAGAAGCATCAGGCCGGCATCCAATCGTTCTACACGCCGACGGTGGTGCATTTTGCCACGGTGCTGATCACCTGCGTCGTGCTCGTGGCCCCGCTCGGCGCCATGCCGCTCGGCGCGCTGCTGCTCGCCATCGGGGCCGTCGGCCTCGGCTATGCTTCCGTCGTGTGGGTACGGATGGGTCGCCGCGGCTTCACCGCGAGCATCGATCTCGCGGATCGATTCTGGTACGCGCTCTCGCCGGTCGCCGGTCACCTGCTGTTGGTCGCGGCCGTCCTCATGCTGTTGCTGTTCGGAGACGAGCGCAGCCTCGAGGTGCTGGCGATCGCCATCGTGCTACTGCTGCTGGCGGCGATCCGCAACGCCTGGGACATCACGGCCTGGGCGGTGACGCGCTCGGGGCCCAGTCCATGAGCGCCGGCCCGCCGTCGCGCCGCCGCCACCTCGTGGCGCGCGAGGCAATTCTCAGGTGTTCATCGACTCGAAAAATTCGGAGTTGTTCTTGGTGTTGCGCAGCTTGTCGAGCAGGAAGTCGATGGCGTCCATGGTGCCCATCGGATTGAGGATGCGGCGCAGCACGTACATCTTTTTGAGAACGTCGGCCGGCACCAGCAATTCCTCCTTGCGGGTGCCCGAACGGGTGATGTCCATCGCCGGGAAGGTGCGCTTGTCCGCCACTTTGCGGTCGAGAATGATTTCCGAATTGCCGGTGCCCTTGAACTCCTCGAAGATCACCTCGTCCATGCGGCTGCCGGTATCGATCAGCGCCGTGGCGATGATCGTCAGCGATCCGCCTTCCTCGATGTTGCGCGCGGCGCCGAAGAATCGCTTGGGCCGCTGCAGGGCGTTGGCGTCGACGCCGCCGGTGAGCACCTTGCCCGAGGACGGCACCACGGTGTTGTAGGCGCGCCCGAGCCGGGTGATCGAATCGAGCAGGATCACCACGTCGCGGCCGTGCTCGACCAGGCGCTTGGCTTTTTCGATGACCATCTCGGCGACCTGCACGTGGCGGGCCGCCGGCTCGTCGAAGGTCGAGGAGATCACCTCGCCTTTGACCGACCGCTGCATGTCGGTCACTTCCTCCGGCCGCTCGTCGATCAGGAGCACGATCAAATAGCACTCGGAGTGATTGGCCGTGATCGAATGCGCGATGTTCTGCAGCAGCACGGTCTTGCCGGTGCGCGGCGGCGACACGATCAGCTGTCGATCACCCGCGGCGAAAGGTCCTTCTTGGTGGAATCCTCCATTTCCATGACCAGCCGCTCATCCGGGTAGAGCGGGGTCAGATTGTCGAAATTGATCTTGTGCCGGGCCTTCTCGGGATCCTCGAAATTGATGGTGTTGACCTTCAGCAGGGCGAAATAGCGCTCGCCGTCCTTGGGACTGCGGATGTGCCCGTCGATGGTATCGCCGGTCCTGAGCCCGAACCGGCGGATCTGGGAGGGCGAGACGTAGATATCGTCGGGCCCCGGCAAGTAATTGGCTTCCGGGGAGCGCAGGAAGCCGAAGCCGTCCGAGAGCACTTCGACCACGCCCTCGCCGATGATGTCGATTTCGCGGCCGGCCAGCTGCTTGAGGATGGCGAACATCAGCTCCTGCTTGCGCATGGTGCTGGCGT
>WNGD01000582.1_pt1 | contig 57255 bp, 38 predicted proteins | sample 5400671 | NCBI WGS metagenome assembly WNGD01 (sample SAMN13153369, study PRJNA577476) | soil metagenome | isolation source: 40 cm soil or saprolite under grassland replicate 2 | place: USA:California | collected 2016-06-15 | reverse complement strand
CGGCGTCGACCAAGCTGCGCCGTGCGGCGTCGGCGTCAAGGCCCTCCGGCCGCTTCGCGGGCGCCTCCCGGCCGCGCCTTGACCCCGCCGCCTTGACCCGGCACGCCCCAACACCGAGCCGAGGAAGAACAAAGAACACAGTCAGACCAACCAGGAGGGCTTGACAGGCCCCACTCCTTCAGGGATGACCAGCTGAAACGGGCACGCCGCGAGGGACTCGAACCCCCAACCGCCAGATCCGTAGGCGGATGATCAGCGTCTGACTGGTCGGCTCCAGTTGGACTGAGGCTGGTCAGGTAGGGCGTGTCGTCTGTCCAGTTGGGTTCTGGCCGGGCCAGTTGGATCGTCTAGATGACCATCGGGATGACCACGCCCGAACCGTGGAGCACCAAACTCAGAATCTGGTGCTCTCACCGTCTCCGTGCGTTCTGGACCCCAACGCCGGACCGGCCAGCAGCCGGGTCGCGGCGCGGCGGGTGAGACGGTCCAGTCCGACGTTGAGCGCGCCGATCTCGACGGTCAGCTCGGATGGCGGCGGGCCAAGTGCCGCCGCACGCGGCGCGGCTCCCTGATCGGGTGGACGCTGGGGCCGGGCGGCGTGATGCGCATCTGTGGGTCAAGGCCTGCCGGAGCCACCGGCCCCGCGCCCTAACCACATCGGCAGGCCTCGTCCTGGCCGGCTGGCCGCCGAATGGCGGTTCGCCTGCGCTCACAGCACGGCCGCCACCAGCTGCGCGACCAGGAACACTGCGACATCGACGACCAGCGCCAGCAGCACGATCGCGGTGGACGCCAGCACCACGAACAGCAGCGCCGACAGCGGGTCGTCCGCGAACGCGGTCCAGTAGGTGTGCAGCAGGATTCCGACCAGGCTCTGGGGGCGGCGGCGAAACGGCATCGCGCTCCTCGCTTCCTTCGATAGCAAGCATGCCCCCATTGGCGGTTGCATCGCCTCCATCAGGGGCCCGAGTAGCAGCAGGGCCCCCAGCTCCGCAGACAGCTCGACCGGTGCGCGCATGCGAGCCGGACGGCCCAAGACGGCCCGCAAGCCAAACCAACAGCAAGGGCAGCCGAAGCGTCGTCTCTCGGATGCCATGCCCAGCGGTTTGGTGGAGTGGACTCAGCTTGCCACAATCCGAATACCCCACCAGCAGCAGCAACACCCCTGGTCAGCGGCCCCACCATCCGGCTGCCAGGCCACCACGCCAAGGTCCACCGGGACGGCTACATCGGCCACCGGCGCGGCGGACCAGCACCGCGCAGTCGTTGAGCCGCTGTCCTGGGCATGGCAACGCTCTGCGCGTCCGAAACGTTCAAGACCTCTAGCATTCGCAGCGGCTACAACTGGTCCATGGACGCGCTTCGAAAGGACTTTCGATGACCCCAGTGCTCAACGCGGTCGGCATTGTGACCTCCGAGATGGCTCGCTCGCTTGAGTTCTACCGTCATCTCGGCCTTGACGTGCCAGACACTCCCGAGGAGGGACACGTCAACATCGACATCGCCGATGGCATACGCCTAATGATCGACTCCGAAGCGGAGATACGGAAGTTCCGGCCGGATTGGGACCGCAAAACGGGCAACCAGTTGGCGCTCGCCTTCCAATGCGAGTCACCCCCGCAGGTCGATGAGGTTTACGCCCGCATGACCACAGCCGGCTTCCAGGGGGACAAGGAGCCGTGGAATGCATTCTGGGGACAGCGGTACGCGCAGCTTCGTGACCCTGACGGAGTTCCAGTGGATCTGTACGCCACCATCTGACCGTGCGGTGGCATCCAGGTAGCGGTGGAAAAGCAGGACGGGCGTAGGCTCCCAGCAGAGCTAGCCACTCGAGCTGCTTGGCGTAGCGGGACCCTGTCAGAGGACACCTGCTGCCAGCGCGTCCAAAAGCTCGGCGGCACGATCGCGGAGCTGCGCGTCCGCCAGGACGAGCTTCGCGCCGCCCTGGATGCGACGAACATCCGGCCGCCCACCCGCCGGCAGCTCGCCGACCTGGCCGAACAGGTTCGGGTCGCCGTCGCCGAGGGAAGCGGCTGCTGCACACCCTGGTCCATGAGATCCAGGTCCGGGACCGCGCCGAAATCATTCCGGTTTTCGGGTGCCAGCCTTAAGCAGGACGCGCGGCGACCCGCCCAGTGGGACGGGCGGGTCGCTGGTGGTGCCGTCAGGTCTGCCGGCGTGGCGCTGCTCTCGGAGCGTCACGCGGCGCTGGCGGTACTCCTCGTCGTCGATCTCGCCGCGCGCGTACCGCTCGTCGAGGACGTCCGCGGCGGACGGGCCCGCGCTCGACCAGGTCGGGCGACGGCGGAGGAAGTACACGCCGGTTGCCAGCAGGCCGCCCCGGAAGAGCACCATCCAGGCAAGCCAGACCCAGAAGCCCGGGCGCCGCCGTGGGCGTCCCAGTACCAGGCCATCATCTCGATTCACCTTCTTGCCGTGCGGTTCGTCGTGCCGCCTCGTCAGGCCCGCGGGCCGGTCACGCGCGGCCGGCCGGCCGCCCGCGGGCTGAGGGGCCGGGAGCCGGCCGGGCGGGCCGGGCCCGGGCGGGTGCCCGAGACCTTGCCGGCGCCCGGGTGCGTCGGGGTGGGCCGCCGGCCGGCGGGGCCGAACAGCTCGCGGTAGCGCTGGTCCAGGCCGCGGCGGACCGCCATCCAGGCCAGCGGCGCCATCACCGCGCGGACCAGGCCGGGCGCGAGCGGCGCCTGGACCTCGTTCTCGAACTCGCGCATGAACACCGCCGGGTCGAGCGGCTTGGGCATGCCCGACCGCAAGGTGCGGCCCTCGCCGGCCAGCGCGGCGACCGTCTCGAACAGGTGCTCCATGCGCAGCGCCGGCTCCACCCGCACCCGCACGACCGCTGGCTCCTCGCCGGCGTTGGCGAAGTGGTGGAAGGCGCCGGGAGGGACCACGACGGTGTCGCCGGGAGCGGCGATGACCGTCCGCAGGCCCTTGCGGAACTTCACGGTGCCGCGCAGGATCTCGAAGCTCTCCTGCTGCACCGGGTGGACGTGACCGCCGGGCACGCGCCCGTCCGGGTGGACGACCAGGTCGAAGGCGAGCATCTCGCCCGCGGTGTCGTCCGAGGTCTGGTGGAAGATGAACCGTTCCTTGCTGATCGGGTTGTCGAGCACCTGTCCGCTGAACGCCATCGGAGCCTCCTGAAGCGCTCGGCCCGGGGCCGGGCCGCATCCGTCGTGGTGCGCTCCATGGTCCCGGTCGGGCGGCCAACCGTCGTCGGACGGGGGGAGGCTCTTGGCCTGCACCGTTCCGCGTACAGATCGCTCGGGGTCGCGGGGCGGGGCGTACGAGCAGGGCCGCCGGCGGGCGCGGCCCGCCACCCCAGCCGGCGCATCCGCAGCCGGGCGCCTACTCCGGCGGTTGACGGGCCGCATTCGCCGTTGGTCGAGCTGCCGGCTGATCGGGCACGAGGAGATGGAGGTCGGACGGCGCGCACCTCTACGTCGACGACCTGGACGCGCACTTCGCCAGGACCCGCGCCTCGGGGCGACCATCCTCGCGCCAGGATGCCGGCCACTACCACGCCATGCCGCGGCGGCGGAGCCACTCCCGGTCGAAGGGGGTCGGGATCTGGAGGCCGTCAGGGGCGGGCGGGAACCCGGCGCCCGGCACGTGGACGCAGTCGGGCTCGCGGTCAGAACCACCTCTGGGCCGTAGGCGTGAGACGGTGTAGCGGCCGCACTGCGGGCAGGCCCACTCGACGGCTCCATCGGGTCGGTCGGCTTGATGGATCATGCGATGAACGGACTTCATCGGCACGGTGACGCTGACTCCCGCTGTCAGACGGGGCTACGGGCGCTGGTGGAGCAGACGATCGCCCACCTGGCGAACGCGTGGGCGCTGCGCCGCTGGCGAGGGCTGCTGTACCGCGTCCGGGATGTCTTCCGGGCCGCTGGTGCGTTGGTGTGCCTGGGCCGCTGGCTCCACTGGGTCCCCACATGAACAACCATCACGGACACCCTGAATGAGTTGCTGTGTCGCCGAGGGTGATGCCTTCCTCGTCCGGACGGCACCCTTATACCTTGGCGTTGGAGCTATCCTCCTGAAGCGGCGCGCGCGCTTCAGTCTGGCTGGTCACGCCGCCACGACGTACGGGAAGTTCCCACTTCGGAGATGCTCGGATACGGATGGTTTCAAGCCCGAGGGCACGGCCGTGTTCAGCACGAGACAACATCACCTCGGGGGCGTTGTCGGCCAGCGTCCGGCCGTTACGGACCGCGAACCCGTACGTCGCCGGCGTCCCGACCACGTACGACATGACGTCGGGGAACAGACCACGGGGACGTCACTGCCTCTGACGCGCTCTCGGACGCTACGTCGCATCGGGGGCAGGCTTGGATTGCAGCCGAAGGCGGCGCGGACCGAAGGTCCGCCAGAAGGCGCGTCCGCGCCGTTGAATCAATCGCGCGAAGCGCTCCTTGCGGTCAGGACGCTCCGAGCGGCTGGCCATCCCGTACGAAACGCCCCGATTGCTGGTTGTTCGGCCCAGACATCCCGGCTCACCCGGGCTTTGTGGCGCGCCGCGAGGAACTCGGATCGTCTGGATGATCAAGCGCCTCGGCCAGCGCCTCGCTGTTCGATGAGCCAGGTCGGGCAGAGCACAAGATCCTAGATCTGGTGCACTGCCCACAAAGAGGCCCCGCCCGGGTCCGGCGGTCCTCTGACGCCGAGTTGCCGAGGTGCCTCGACCAATGGCGGCACCAGAGGCCGATCACCTTCGACTGGGAAGGTACAGGTGGGTTAGCGGTGTGGTTGGTCGCTGGTGGGGCGCAGCCGCAGCAGGGTGAGGGCGATGGGGACGGCGAGGGCGATGATGATGGCACCGATTCGGAAGGCGTGGGTGTAGCCGGCGGCCAGCACCTCGGGGAGGGGCGTGCCCGGGGCCTGGTTGCGGATGGTGGTGGCCGCGATGGTTGCCAGGACGGCCACGCCGATCGACCCGCCGACCTGGATTGCGGTGGTCGAGACGCCGGAGACCAGGCCGGAGTGCTGCTCGTCGACGCCGGAGACCGCCGCGATGGTGGCGGGCACGAACGTGAGTCCCAGGCCGCCGGCGAGCACCATCATGGGCAGCATCACGCCGGTGAGGTAGCCGCTGTCCGGCTTCAGGTTGGCCAGCAGCAGCATCCCGACGGCCGCGATGGCCGTGCCACTGGCCACCAGTGCCCGGACACCGGTTCGGGCGACGATCCTTGAGATGGCGCCGGCGGCGCCCATCATGATGATGGTGGCGGGAACGAACGCGGCGCCGGCTTTCAGCGGGCTGTAGCCCAGGACGTGCTGGAGGAACAGCGTGCTGAGAAAGAACATCCCGAACAGGGCGGCGCCCATGAGCGCCTGGATGAGGTAGGCGCCGCCGCGGTTGCGGTCGGCGAAGACCCAGAGCGGCATGAGCGGCTGAGGGCTGCGCGCCTCGATGGCCACGAAGACGACCAGGCCGAGCACGCCCAGGCCGAGGGGCACCAGAGTGGAGGGGTCGGTCCAGCCGTGGTCGGCGGCCCGTGAGAGGCCGAAGACGAGCAAGCCCAGACCGAGGGTGGAGCTGGCCGCGCCGGGCAGGTCGAAGCGGGCGCGCTGGCGGGCCGGCGAGCGGATGAAGCGGGGCGCAAGCGCCGCGAGGAGGGCGGCGACGGGCACGTTGACGAAGAACACCCATCGCCAGGATGCGGCGTCGACGAGCACGCCGCCGAGCAGCAGGCCGGCGGCGGCGCCGAGTCCCTCCATCGCGGCAAACACGCCCACGGCTCGATTGCGCGCCGGGCCGACGGGGAAGGTCGAGATGATCAGCGACAACGCGGTGGCTTGGGCGAAGGCGGCGCTGGCGCCCTGCAGGACGCGGGCGACGATCAGCAGACTGGGGCCAGTCGACAGCCCGCCGAGCAGCGAGGCGGCCGCGAACACCCCGAGGGCGGCGATGAAGACGTTGCGGCGGCCGAGCAGATCGCCGCTGCGGCCCCCGAGCAGCAACAGGGCTCCGAAGGTGAGCGCGTAGCCGTTGACGACCCAGGCGATGCCACCGACGCTGAACCCGAGGCCGTCCTGGATCGAGGGTAGCGCCACGTTCACGATGGTCGTATCCAGCACCACCATCAGCTGCACGGCGGCCAGGAGCACCAGCGCCCCGAGCATCGGCAGGTTGCGGGCCTCTGCAGCAACGGCTGCGGTGGGCCCGGCGCCCTTAGCTGCTGCCGGGCGCATGGTCTCGTCTGTCGCACGCATCGCTGGCCTCCTCGTCGGGCTGTGCCAAACTCGTTGTTGGCACCAGAAGCCATAGTGGCACGGTGTGTCGTAAATGGCAAGCCGTGCCATTAACTGATAGAGTTACCAGCATGGCTCGATCCGCTCTGACCGAGCGCCGCAAGGCGCAGACCCGCCGCGAGATCGCAGAGTCCGCTCTTGGGCTGTTCGCCCGCGACGGCTACGACAACGTCAGCGTCGAGGCGATCGCGGAGGTGGCCGGCGTCTCGCTGCGGACCTTCTACCGCTACTTCTCGGCCAAGGACGAGGTACTGTCACCGATCGTCACCGACGGCATCGAGGAGTTCGCCGAGCACATTGCCCGCCGGCCCGCCGCCGAGGACCTGGCCACTGCCGTCCGGCGCGCCTATGAAGAAGTCAGTCCCGCGGTCAACCCCCGAAGCGTCCAGGCGCTCATCCAACTGTTCCTCGACGTGCCAGCGCTCCAGGCCCGCTGGCTCCATGACCTGCGCGCCATCGAGGAGGCCTTCGTCCCGATCGTTCGGCAACGAGCCCAGCGCCCCCTCCCCGACGACCAGGCCCAGCTCACCGCCGCCGCGGTCGTCACCGGCTTGCGGGTCGCCCTGGAGCTGTCCACCCGAAACGCCTCCTCCGAGCCACTCGCCGACACCCTCGGCCACGCACTCCACTACCTCCGTGCCGGTGCCAACCTCTAGGCGGCCCAAGCCCGAGCAAGGCCGCAGACGTCTCAGGCCCCTTGTGGCGTCCGCAAGACAGTCATGCCCCGTCTGGTCATCTCGTGCGAAACGACCGATCAGTGATTCTTTCGGCCGGGCTTGCTTGCTCCTCTTGATCATCCACCGGTGCGGACTAGCTCGACTTTCCTGGCTATTGAAGGGTTGAGGGGTGAAACCCTAGGTCAGCAGCCATGAACAGGCGTGGCCGCTGTATTACCCAACTCACCGCTTGGGCGCGTAGGCCGCCAGGCCGAACAGCTCGAACAGGCGCTGCTGGAGGGGGTCCATCTCGGTCAGCATGTGCCGGGCCCGCGGTCGGCCACGCTCACCCTGATACAGCAAGACGGTCTCCTGGATCCCGGCCAGGGTTGCCAGCAGTTCCCGCACGCTCATCGCCAGGCCGGCCTGGGCGGCCTGGCGGCGCAGCAGGTGCGCCACCGCCAGGGCGAGCACGCAGTACAACACGTGCACGCGGATCTTCTGATCGGTCCAGTGCAGCATCGGGCTGAAGGAGACGACCTTGGGGTCTTTGAGCTGCCGGAAGCCGGCCTCCACGTCGGCCTGGGAGCGGTAAGCGGCCACCAGCTGGTCCACCGGCCAGTCGGCTCGGTCGGTGAACAGGATGCGCTTGCCGAACACCTCGGCGGCCAGGCGGCGCTTGGCGGCCTGATCGGTGCGCCACTGAAGCCGCAGGCTGGCCGGCTCGTCGCCGGTGAGCTCCCAGGCGATCACGCGGTCCAGCCAGTGGGGCGACAGGATCTGGCCGATCTCGGCCTCGACCTTGAGGCGTGGCCGGCGAGTCCTGCCGCGCGCCAGGCGGGCCTGCAACTCGCCAAGGCGGCGGCGTGCGGTGGCCAGGGTCTGCTCAAAGCCGCGTGCCTGGGCGGTGTGGAAGCTGTCCGAGTGGGTGACGACGACCCGCCGCTGGGCGCCCAGCGCCATCGTGCGGGCCTCCATCGCCGATAGGCCCGGGAAGCGCTCGGGGTCCACCACCCGGAAGCGGCGGGCGGGGATGGCCAGCAGGTCGGGATGATCACTGGGGCGCAGGCTGCCGACAAAATGCAGCGGGCTGGCCTCGACATCGGCCTGCCCGTCGGCCGAGTCGCAGCCGGCGTCGTAGACCACCGTGAGCGCGTCGGTGGCCCGTGCCAACGCCCCGAAGCGGGCCACCAGCTCGTCGATCACCTGAGTGAACTGGGTCACGTCGGGGCGGTTGCCCTGGTAGGCGTGGCTGAGGATCGGCACGCCACCGTCGCTGGTCACCACCAGCCCCACCCCGACCAGGCGCAGGTCGAACCGCTTCTGCTTGGCGTGACCCCGCGCCGCGATGGTGTTGCGGGCGTTGGCGGAGTCCACGAAGGTGGCGAAGTTGGTCATGTCCAGCACCAGCCCGGCAAGGTCCAGGTCGAAGCGCTCTACCATCCGCGCCGCGACGGCCCGCTCGATAGCGCGCAGGTCGGCGACGGTGACCTGATCCATGGCGTCCCAGAAGCGACGATGATCCAACGCCGCGGCCGGCAGCTTGACCAGCCGGTCCCCGGCGGTGGCCTGCCACCAGGCGGCAAAGGCGAGCTTGGAGCGCGGCGCGACCACCCGGTTCAGCGTTGCCAGGGCCAGGTAGGTGCCCACCGAGGCGGCCGCATCCGCCCGCCGCCGGCCGACCACCTGGTCGATGATCGCCGCGACCTGCAGGCGCTGCAGCACCGACCAGGCCGCGGCCAGGTCCCCAAACGCCCGGTGGCGGGTCCGGGCAGGCTCGCCGGGCCCAGCGGCCCCAAGCCGTGCGGCGACCTCCTCGGCGCTGCCCAGGTAGTGCTGCGCGACGATGCGGGGCTTGCCGGCCACCCGGGCCGACTCGACCAGGTAGTAGTAGGTCCGTCCGCCTCGTCGCTTCCCCACCAGGCTCGCCATGATTGTGGGTAATACACCATCCCGGCGAACAATACCAATCCCCAGCACCACAACACCCTGGTCAGGGCCTCCGTTGGAGACACGGGCCAGCCCCCACCGGACACCCCATCATCGATAGCCAGGAAACTCCGGCTAGATCGGTCTAAAGATCATGAGGAGCGTGGGCTAGCAGAGATATACCGGCTGACCTGCGATGACGTGGCGCGCCGCGAGGGACTCGAACCCCCAACCGCCAGATCCGTAGTCTGCCGGGAACCGTCCGTCCGCTGATCTGTGGTCCGCCGGTGCTGCTCACGTCCCAGAATCTGGTGCTTTCCGTCCGGCTGGTGTCCTGTGGTCCGCCTGTTGGTCTGTCGTATTCCGTCAAGAACTCCGTCAACGACGGCCTTCGCGCGGGTCGAGCACCAGATTCCCGATCTTGTGCTCAGAGTTCCCCGTCGGCCGTGGGAGATGTGCACCAGAGGCCGATACGAACACGGAGAGTGGAAGCCGAGGCAGGCTGGTGACTGCGCACACTGGTCGAATGCAGATGACGGGACCGGCGCGGTGTACGCGGCTTTGGGCGACTCGATGTCGATCGACGACTACGCCGGCGGTCCGGTGGAGGGCGACCAGCCTGCTGCAGTGCAACCGCGACGAGGGCTCCTCCGCCTGGGCGGGTCGTGACCTGGCCGGCCGTGAGCCGCCGCCTGTACCTGCTGGCCACGGACGGAGTCACCGCCACCATGGTCGCCCGCGAGCAGTTGCCGCGGCGGCGCCGGCGCGACGTGCTGGACGAGCTGACCGGCAGTTGTGGCGCCTCCGTCCAGCCGCCCGCCGCCACGGCGCCGAACCGCTGCCCCACGCCGTTCTGTGCGCAGGGCGCGGTTCTGCTCAAGCCGACCCGGGCTTCCAGCCCCGACCGAGTAGCTGCCTCGTGACTGCCTCAGTACCTCTGGAGGAAGACGTCAGCCTGGTTCTCGCTGACCCCTGCCGCCGTGGTGACCACGTTGCGGTTGTCGCCCCAGCTGACGAAGCGACGAGACCCGTTCGACGCGATCTGGTTGTAGTCACCCATGTAGCACGCGGCGATGACGGGGTCCTGATTCGGGTTGGTCTGGTAGATCGGGAACGGCACAGTGCTGAGCGCGACCTCGCCCGAGCCCATCGGGGCCGCCGTCGGGGTCGCCAGCGTCAGGTCTTCCTTGTCGGTGCGAAGCAGGTCCGGGCCGCCGCTCGGATTCTGGACCCGCTCATACCACATGGCGTGCAGCCCGCCGGCATCCGCCACGATGGCCGGCTGGTAGCGGTCGCTCATGAACGCGGTGCTGATCGGACCGCTGATAACCTGCGCCGGGCTGAAGGTCTTGGCACCGTCGGTGGAGTAGCTCAGGAAGATGCGGGTGGCGTTGTCGAACCCGCCGCCCGTCCCGGCGGGCCGGTCGTTCCAGGCGAGGTACAAGGTGCCGTTGGCGTCAAGGGTGCTGCTGGGCGCCTCGAACTGCCGGGAGTCGTGGCCCGGGGCGGTCTCGATCACCCCGAGGTCGGCGAACCCGCAGAAGCGCAGGACGTCACCGGCGCCCTGCACGCGAGCCACGGAGGTGATCCGGGTCACCGTGGCGTTGGCCACATCCACGGCGGCCACAAACTGCGTCCCGCTGGTCACGTCAGGGTTGGTGGTACACGCGGCCAGGTCGAACTGCTCCCAGGTCACATACACGGTTCCACCCGCAGGGACGGGATGCGACCCCGGCGTGGTCGGCGCGCAGGTGTCGGGAGCGGAGATCTGCGTCGTCCGCCAGTGCACCCCGTCGATGGAATCGGAAAGCATCACCGGCCCCTGCACAAATGAGTGCGCATAGAACGTCCACGTGAGGTAGAAATGCGTTCTGCCTTGGGCGTCCCGCCCGATCGACAGCAGTTCCTTGTCGGCGAAGAAGGAGGTGGCGTTGCCCACGTTCACCGGCACCGACAGCAGGCGGAAGGTGTTGGTGCCCGCCGGCATCTCGTACAGCGCGATCAGCGACTTGCTGAAGTGGCCCTGGTAGGCCAGGGTCGCGTAGTAGACGTTGCCGTGGTCGTCGGTGGCCAGTGAGGGGTCCCCGATTGGCTGGACGTCGCCGCTCCAGGGAAGGTCCCCCATGTCGGTGAAGCTCTTGCCGCCGTCGGTGGACACCGAGTAGCCGCTGAGGTTGATGGCTGGCACGCAGCACACCAGGGAGTCGTTGAAGCCGACGACGACCTTCTTGCCCACCGCCACTACCGTCGTCTCGCTCTGGGTGTTCTGCGGTGAGGCGTCGTCCTCGGCCAGACAGGTGACCTGGACGTTACCGGTGGGACTGGGCTCTGCTGGACAGGGCGTGCCCGCGTTGACCGGCGACGGCTGGCGGAGCCGTCCGCTCAGCACGCCGGCGAGCACCTCCCCGGCCGCCGACACGTGATTTTGCGGCAGGTACCACTCCGGGTTCGAATTGGCAGCGACTGCAGGTGCGATGGTTGCGGGTAGCACTCCTGCCACGACCAGCGTGACGGCCAGCAGGCTCACAATTATGCGTCGCCTCATTGCGACCCACCCTCTCTCCGGGGCTATTCGCCATGGGAAACCGGGATTGAGCCAGGGCTGCAAACACCTAGGGATCGACCTATGCGGGTTCGACCATGCTCCGGTCGGCTCAGACTGTCAATCCCGACTGGCCGGGGCAGCATCCTGGGCGGGCAGACCGGCTATGCTTCCAGCGGCTCGGCAACGTTGGCAGGCCTTGGGGTCGGCGGGCTGGCAGACCCTCGAACCGACGACCTACTATTATAATTATGAGTCGGTTGGCACAGCACCCGTCTCCCGGTTACTTCGAGTTTTCGCACCTCGGGGAGCGCTTGACTTGGTGAGTCTCGCCGAGGTCCCTGCACGGCGAGGCATGAAGGAGCGCCTCGTCGGGATGCTGGCATCTCCCTCCCCGACGAGGAGCGCGCCGCGGTCGCGGACGACACCGCCGCGCCCGACCGGCTCCTCGAGCGCCTGGTCGATGTCCCGACCCCTACAGGGCCGACACCGCGGACTCGGAGTCGATAGCAGGAAGCGTCTCCCGCTGATCGTCGTGCCGCCCTCGGAGCCCACCGCTTGACCAGCAAGGGACGGCGATAACTCGGCTTCCCGGTGAAATGGTCAAGACCTCCCCGAACCAGAGCCCACTCACCAGCGGGACTGCGTAAAGTCAGCGGCGAGCCACCGTGGACGGAGGCCCTGCGTGCAGCGACCAAACAGGATGTCAACAGTAGGCCTTGCCCGCCTCATGCCCGTCGGGCTAGGCCTGGCATTGGGGATCGGGGTCGTCGGCACGTCCGCCCACCGGGACGCTCCACTGTGGCCGGTGTGGGCGTCGCTGGCGGTCGCCCTCACCACCGCCGCGGGAGTGGTCTTTGTCTACGGGTTTGATCGCTGGGCCGAGCTGTCGAGGTTGTTGCTGTCGCGCACGGTCCGCGTGCGCGACGTCAGCGCCCCGGTCGCGGCTGGTGTGGCCATCGCCCTGCTGGGGGTCCTCGGGTCAGTGCTCCTGTCAGCGCTCCTCAGCAAGCCTACGGGGTCGAGCTGGCGCGGCGCGGCACTGGTGGTGATCGCGATCTTCGGTGGAGTCCCCGCCGCTGGTGTCATGTTCGGCGTCCGATCCGCGGCACGTGACGAGTCGGTGCCCGGCACCCGTGGTGAGCGGGTCGCCTTGCTGATCGCGCTGCGGCAGCTACTCCAGCGGCTCTTGGCCGCCGTCGGTTCGCTGGTGGCGCTGTCGACCCTCACGCTCAGCGCCGCGTTAGCGCTGCAGCGGAGCCTGCCGGCGGGGTCCGGGCACAGCGACGCCACCGAGCTGCCGCCGGAGACGGTGCTGATCTTCGGAGCAGCGGGGTCGCTGCTGGTCGCGCTGGCCTACGCGCCCGCCGCCACAGCCTTCCAGCGTCGCGGACGGGGCCTTTGCGACGAGCTGTTCCCGCTCGACAAGGCCGACGAGGCGTCCGTCATCCTGAGTCTGGCAGACGATCGCCACAAGCTGGAGCAGCTGCTGGGGGTTGACCGCGGCGTCGTCGCGGACCTACAGACCGGTCTGGCCATCCTCGGCCCGCTTCTTGCCAGTGCGGCCGCGGCCTTCCTGCATCCCTAGCGTTGAGCACCCGGCTCACCGACCCGCAGCCCAGACCGGTCCGGCCCGCCCGTGGCGGGCCGGCAGTCGAGTAGGAGACAGCGGTGTAGCAGGGCTGGCTGGCCGGATGGGAGTTCGGCCACCGCGGCCTCATGATCGTCGGTCTGTTCCCGCAGACAGGCGAAGGAGACACCACGGTGGGACACCAGGGTGGGTGAGATTGACCTGGCCATCCCCAAGCTGCGCCAGGGCTCCTACTTTCCCTCATTCTTGGAGCCGCGCCGGCGCGCCGAGCAGGCCCTGGTCGCGGTGGTGCAGGAGGCCTCTGTGAACGGGGTGTCGACCCGTGAGGTCGACCGGCTGGTGGAGCAGCTGGGTCTGCACCACCTGGGCAAGGACCAGGTCTCCAGGCTGTGCCGCGGCCTGGACGAGCAGGTCAGGGTCTTCCGGGAACGGCCACTTGCGGGTGCCTACCCCTATCTGTGGCTGGACGCCAAGGTGGAACGGGTCCGCGAGCCGGGTGGGGTGCGCCACAAGGCGCTGGTGATCGCCTACGGCGTCCACGCCTCACGTCGTCGTGAGGTGATCGGCGTGGACGTGGGTGAGGCCGAGACCGAGAGCTTCTGGCGCGAGTTCCTGCGGTCGCTGCGTGCTCGTGGCCTGGACGGCGTCAAGCTGTGTGTCTCCGACGCGCACCAGGGCCTCAAGACGGCGATCGCCAAGGGCTTGGCTGCCCGTGGCAGCGCTGCACCGTGCACTACTTCCTCCGCGACATGCTCGGCCACGTCAGCAGGGCGCAGCTTACTGCCGGTGGCTCACCAAGTTGTAGGCTGGCCAGAGCCCGAGCTCTGGCCGTGCCAATGCCTCTGCAGCGTCCACTGGCGCAGAGAAGCTTGAAGAAGAAGGCGATGCCCAACTCGCTCGAGCCCGGATCACTGCGAGCTTGTCGGAGTGCAGCCCTCCCAGCGGCAGGCAGCGCGGGAGAACAAATACGCGTCGACCTCGTGGACACGGGCCGTAGCCAGTCCCACGCGGTCTGTGCCAACTCGTTGGGATGGTCGGCGTCAACGTGGTAGCTCCAGACCACGGTGGCGCCCAGCCGCGTCAGCGCGGGCGCGAGCCCGACGGTCGGCGGGTCGTGCAGGAACACCACATTGGTCGGGCTGACGCGCTGGCCAAGGCTCACCACCGCCTGGTCGAGGATGTGCTGGATGTCCAGGGTTAGCGCCGCGTGGAATGCCCGACTCACCTTGGGTGCATCCGGCGCTCTACAATGACGAGCGGCCAGGCCGAAGCTTTGATCGCGTGCCGCGAGGGTAACGATGGCGCCCGGATCCGGGTCGCGAGTGGCTGCGGTTCCCGCCAGCATCCGACATTGGGACCGGCTCTGCGGCTATGTTCACGAGCATTACTCAGCTGCGGCATGATGTTCGGGTCTTGAACCCTGTGAGCAGAGCCGGAAAGCTCTGACCAGCGGACCGCGTCGAGATCGCTCCGCCGCTGGTAAAGCTCCGAAATGTCATCCTCGTGATCGCAGCCTCGACGAAATGGGCATAGTGGGGTGCAGCCGCGATATGGTGCGGTCGTGAACCTCCCGAAGCTGCAGCGCAACTGGGACCTACTCGGCCGGACGGATCCTCTTTGGGCGATCCTGTTCGACCCGACCAAGCGGGGGAATCGGTGGCGCCCTGAGGAGTTCTTCGCTACGGGGCGCCAGGAAGTCGCCCGGCTGCTTGCCGACCTCGATCGTGTCGGCGTGCCCGTGCGCCCTGGTCGCGCGCTCGACTTCGGCTGCGGAGCGGGCCGGCTCACTCAGGCCCTTGCCGAGCATTTCGAGGAGGTCGACGGCGTGGACATAGCTCCGTCCATGCTGGCGCTGGCCGAGCGCTACAACCGGTGCGGGCCACGCTGCCGCTACCACCTGAGCGCCAGAGGCGACCTCACGCTCTTCGGTGATGCGACCTTCAACCTCGCCTGCAGCCTGCTTGTGCTTCAGCACGTCGAGAACCAGTACGCGCGGGGCTACCTTGCCGAACTGCTGCGGGTGCTCCGCCCTGGCGGCGTGCTCGTCGTTGGCCTGCCGAGCCATCCGCGACCGACCTTGCGGGGCCGGCTGTTCGCGCTTCTGCCCAACGGTGCGCTGAACGTCTGGCGTCGGCTGCGCTACCGCCGTCGCGGGGTCATGGAGTTGCATGGGCTGCGCCAGGAGGAGGTCGTGGCGGTACTGCGGGCTGCGGGTGGGTTGGTCGTCGATGTCATCACCGACGATGTGCTCGGCCGCGACTGGCACACCTACCGGTACGTGGCAGTCAAGCAGCCACTCAGCTGACGCGTGCGACGAGTCGGGGTAACTGGCCCTGGCGCGCCCCAAGCTGCGCGGGACCAGCCAGGCGTTCGCATCCCGGCTGCTCGGTAAGGGTGTCTCACGCTCCAACGCGTTGGAAGCGCTGGTGATCGCCGGGTTCATCCGCGGCCTGCGACGCTCGGCCGGTCGGCTCGTCTTGCCTGACGACAACGCTCAGCAGTCCAAGGACCACCCCCGCGTCCGTAATGCGACTCTGTGGGACTGAAGCCCCGGCTCCCCGGCCCACGCCGGCAGGTGCAGGCGTGGGGAGGACCGCTGCGTCCTCCCCACGCCCGGTCCTACGGCAGGGCCACCCGCGCGACGATCTGCTGCTGGTAGAAGCTCGGGTTCTGGCCATAGTCGTACGTCGAGACCGACGTCGTGTAGGCATAACCGCTATTGAAATCGAGCCCGAGGTAGTCGCCGATGAACGTCGTCGACCCGCAGACGCAGAACCGCTTGGGCGCGTTCAGCTGCGGGTCCCACGTGAACCGCGAGAGCCGAAGGTTGTGCCCGATCGGCGTGAGATCCGGCGTGTAGAACTGGATCGCGGTGTTGATGCAGTAGTTGCGCTTCCCAGCCGGCGCGAGCGGGTCGAACTGCACGCCCGAGGCCGGGTCGCTCGGACAGGCGAGCCGCCGGTCGTAGAAGGCGACGGCGACCGTGCCACCCGGGGCGACCTCGACCCGCGGCTGCAGCGCCTCCACGTCGTCGGGCCCGTCGTTGACGCGGATCGGCGCGCTCCAGGTCGCGCCGCCGTCAAGCGAGCCCGCGACATACACCCGCGACAGCCCGTCAATGTCCTGGTTCTCGTAGGCGACGTAGAGCGGCCACTGGCCGTTCACCTGCCTGGTGCCTAGGCCGAACGAGTTGACGATCCCTTCGCTGAAGGTCGTGTTCAGGTAGGTCGGCGTCAGCACGCTCGGGATGACCAGGGTCGGCCCCTGCCAGGTGACGCCGCCGTCCTTCGACGAGATCAGGTAGATCGAGTTGTGGAGGAAGCCCTTCGAAACCGGGTTGTTCGTGACGGTGGTGTACAGGGTCCCGTCCGGTGCGACGTGCGGCAGCAGGTAGGTGTCCCACGGGTGGCCGGGGATCGTCGGCAGTACCTGCGGCGGGGACCAGTCCGTGTGCGTCCCGTCCGCACGCGCGTCCGCGTACGAGAGGAGGATCCTGGACGGGTTGAGCACGAACTGCGTGAACATCGCGTAGACACGACCGTAGTGTGGGCTCAGCGGGTTGGTGTCGATCGCGATCCACTGCTTGTCCGGCGTGTTGGTATCGGCGTTGGAGGCGGTGAAGACGAAGTCCGGCTGCCCGTTGTGGGTCGTGATCCAGTTGGTCGCGGTCTGCTGGCCGGCTGGCTTGGCGGGGTGCACGGCCACCGAGATCGCCTCTGGCGGCACGCCCGGGTTGGCCTGCTTGGAGCCGTTATTGAAGACGTGCCCGCCCGACTTGTCGTAGACGAACACGTACGGCAGAAGCAGCGAATAGAAGTTCCCCCACGGGTCGAAGGCGCCGACGGGGTCGGTGTTGTCCGTCCAACCCTCGTAGCCGGGGACGTGACCCTGTACCGGCCAGGTCGCCCCGCCGTCCCACGACTCATAGAAGCCGTTCAGGTGGTTGTAGCCCTCGGCGCTGACAAACCATTTGCTCTGCCCGATCAGGTGCAGCGGGTTCGCCGCGTCGACACGGATATCGGACTCGGAGTGGTCCTTGACGAGCAGCGGTTGGTTGGAGACGTCCTGCGTTGGGAAGCCGCTGGTCTGCTCCCCGGTCGTCGCGCCCGGGCACGCCGTCTCGCCGCCGCCCGGATAGCCGTCCGCCGCCGTCAACGCGGTGGCATACGGCACTTCGGGCGCGTAGCAGCTGACGCGCTGCGTCGTAGCGGAGACGTTGACGACACCCTTGGCCGCATAGCTGGCCGCAAACGCGGCGTCCGACTGATCGCCCTGTGACGCCGCGGCGGCCGCTGACGACCGCGCGGCAGTACCGGAGACGATGATCGCCGCGACGGCGAGCGCGGCGAGCAGCGCCGTGGACCTTCTCACCCTATCCCCCCTTTTCTGTCGCTGACCGCGCAGCCTCTTTACCACAGCGATGTCCTCTTGCACAGATGGCCCGTGCGGTTCGGAAGCGCGGAGCGTGAGAGCGGACAGGGTTCTGGCACCCACAGGAAGTTGGCCGATGTTCCGGTCACTTGACTTTGATCCCATTTGCACATAAAATAGGCGCCTAGTAGTTAGGAAACCTTCCTAACTAAAATTCCTAGCTAAACGCGACGGCCGTCAGCTTCCACAGCCGACCTTCCTCCTCGCCATGGTACGTCCCTCACCTCCTCGACGAATCGAGTGCGCGGGCCCAGCCGCGGGCCACGCTCATCAGCACCCCATAGCCCAGAGGGGAGGCTACCCGTGCCAGCGACAGCCGCTGCCAACAGCCACACTTCCGTACCCAGACACCGAGTGCTCGCGATCCTGCTCTTGAGCCTGACGCTGGTGCTCGTTATTGGTGTCGGCCATTCGCCGAGCGCTAATGCCGCGACTGTCGGTTCCACGGAGTTGACAAGTGGTTGGACGCTCAGATCAGCCATGCCTTCGACAGCCCTGGCCGGGCTGGTCGCCAACAACGTCTATCAGGATATCTACTTTGGGACCAACCTTCAGTCGGTCCCGGATCTGACCACCCAGAACTGGTGGTTCAGGGGCGAGTTCACCGCCTCCGCCATTACACCGGGTCAGGTGTACTGGCTCCGTTTCAAGGGGATCAGCTATCGCGCCCAGATCTGGCTGAACGGGACGCAGCTCGACGCCAACGCCGTCGGCACCATGGCAGTCCACGAGTACAACGCCACCAACCTTATCAAGCCTGGGGCGCTCAATGCGCTGGCGATTCTCGTCACGCCGCCCGCCCACGATTGCAAGGACCTCTCCTTCTGCACTGTGGACTGGAACCCGGAAGCCCCCGACATGAATGCCGGCCTCTGGGGCAAGACCTTCCTGGACACGACCGGTCCCATCGCATTGCGGGACCCTTACGTCAAGACCCTCCTGCCGCTGCCCGCGACAAATTCGGCGGATCTGACCGTGTACGCCGACGCCATCAACGCGACGAACGCTCCGGTCACCGCAACGATCAGCGGCACCATCACCAAGTCGGGCTACCCGAGCATCTCGGTCAGTCAGGACGTCACCCTGAACGCGAACGAACGTCGAGAGGTCACTTTCGACCCGGTGGCCTACCCGCAGCTGCACCTCACCAGCCCCGCCCTGTGGTGGCCCTACCAGTTCGGCAGCCCGGAGCTGTACCAGCTCGCCGTGTCCGCTAGCACGGGCGGGGCGACCTCGGATACGAGGTCGATCAACTTCGGGATCCGCCAGTTCACCGATTACCGGACCACCGTCAACGGCACCTCGTTCGTCGGCTACAAGGTCAACGGCCAGAACATCTTCTTCCGCGGCGGCGGCTACGTGTGGGACATGCTGCAGCGCTGGGACACGAAGACCAACGCGGCGCACATCCAGTACGTCAAGGACATGGGTCTCAACACGATCCGCCTGGAGGGCACCGTCGGGAACGAGGAGCTCTACGACCTGGCCGACCAGGCGGGGGTCATGCTCATGTCCGGGTTCGTGTGCTGCAGCGCGTGGGAGAACGACAACCGCTGGACAGCTGAGCAGGAGCAGGTGGCCAACGCCTCCTTGAACAGCCAGATGCGGGCCCTGCGCGCCCATGCCAGCCCCTTCCTTTGGGCCTTCGGGAGCGACTGTCCGGTCACCTCGGCGCACCTGACGACGTACAAGACCACCGCGAGCAGCCTGCACTGGCAGAACCCGACCCTGGACAGCGTCGCCACCTGGTGCAACTCCGATGCCGGGATGAAGATGGATGGCCCCTACATGTGGGAGCCGCCTGTCCTGTGGTGGGATACGAGCCAGTCAGGGAGTGCGTTCGGCACCAACGCCGAAGAGGGGACGGAGGCTCCGCCGCCGCTGGAGAGCCTGCAGAAGTTCATCGGTCCGAACGACCTCTGGCCGATTGGGACCGTCTGGAACTATCACTCCGGAAAGAAGGGCGTCTTCGACACGATCAAGCAGTTCACGAGTGGTGTTGACAACCGCTACGGCAGCACGACTGGCGTGGCCGACTACTCGCGGAAGTCCGAGCTCCAGAACTACGAGAACACCAGATCGTTCTTCGAGGCCTGGAACTCGCACGAGTACACGCAGTCCTTCGGAGTCATCTTCTGGATGCTGAACAACGCCTGGCCGTCGGTCCACTGGAACCTGTACGACTACTACTTCAAGCCCGGGGGCGGCTACTTCGGCGCCAAGAAGGCGAATGAGCCGGTGCACATCGCCTATGACTACTTCACGCGGAACGTGTACGCCGTCAACTCTACGCTGACCGCGCGAAGCGGCATGACGGCAACGGCAACGGTCTACAACATCCCGGACCTGACCGAGCAGTCCAAGACTCAGGCGACCGTGAACGCGCCGGCGAACGCCTCCACACAGGTGCTGACGATTCCTGCCCCGACCGGCCTCTCGGGGACCTACTTCATCCGGCTGCAGCTCAGGGACTCGGCGGGCGCATTGGTGAGCAACAACCTCTACTGGTACTCGACGAGTCCTGACGTGCTGTCCAATCACAGCACCTGGTACAAGACGGTCGTCAAGAGCTACGCGAACCTCACGGGCCTGAACAGCCTCGCCTCCAACCCCAACCTGACCGCTGCCGCCTCCCGGACAATCTCCGGCGGTCAGCAGACCGTCAACATCACGCTGAACAACACCAGCACGACCAATATCGCGTTCTTCGTACGACCGGAGATCACGGCGGGGAACGACGGCAACGAGGTCCTGCCGGTGAGCTACACTGACAACTACGTCTCGCTCTGGCCAGGCGAATCAACCACGATCACGGCGACCTATCAGACCAGCGATCTGGGCGGACAGGCACCCTATCTCCGGGTGAGGGGCTACAACGTCCCCACCACCTCGATCCCGCTGCCCTAGCTCGATCACCGATGCCATGGCCATGAGAGGGGACGGCGCGAAAGCCTCTACCTGAACCCGGCCCAAGCTCAACTCGCGAACTGACTCGAGAAACACGCCCTGGGTGGCTGGTGTGAAACGGGCCATTGGGCATCACGCCCTCCGCTTACACTCACGTCAGGAGTTCGCGAACGCGAGGAATCGTCAAATTCTGTGGATCGCCGGTGAGCGCATGATCACGCGGCGACCTTGTCGATTCCCTCGCCGGCCTCCTTGTCTGGTCTCTCGTCGGGTCGTTCGATCAGCCTGTCCGCCTCGAACCGGGCGCCGGCCCGGACCAGCGCGACCAGGTGCGGGCCGTTGACCGCCCGCCAGCGGCCCTGGGCGGCCTGCAGCAGCTTGAACACCATCGCCAACCCCGTGCCCCTGGTGCCCGGCCCCTTGGTCAGGCGGGTCCTGGCCCGCACCGGCGAGAACGAGCTCTCGATGGGGTTGGTGGTGCGCAGGTGGACCCAGTGCTCGGCCGGGTAGTCGAAGAAGCACAGCAGCGTCTCGGCGTCGTCGGTGACCTTGGCGACGGCCTTGGGCCACTTGACGCCGTAGTCGGTGGCGAACGCCTCGATGGCCCGCTCGGCGTGGGGGCGGTCCTCGGCCAGGACGATCTCGTTCAGCGCCTTGCGGGCACCGGCGTGGACACTCTTGGGCAGCGCATTGAGGATATTCCGGACCTTATGGACCCAGCATCGCTGCTCCCTGGTCTGGGGGAAGACCTCCCGCAACGCCCGCCACAGCCCCAGCGCCCCGTCGCCGACCATCACCACCGGCGCCCCCATCCCACGGCGCCGCAGATCCCGCAGCAGCTCGGCCCAGTCCTCGGTCGACTCCCTGGTCCCGTCTGCCACCGCGACCAGCTCCTTGCGCCCGTCAGCCCGCACACCCACGATCACCAGGCAACACAGCCGACCCTGCTCGCCAAGGCGGATGCTGAAGTGCACCCCGTCCGCCCAGCAGTACACGTAGTCGACCTCCGACAGGTCGCGCTGCTGAAAGGCTTCCCGTTCGGCCTGCCACTGCTCGCACAACCGGGTGATCACCGAGGCCGACAGCCCCACCGCCGAGCCGAACAGCCCCTCCAATGCTGGGACGAAGTCGGAGCTGGACAGCCCGTGCAGGTACAGCAGCGGCAGCACCGCGGCGACCTTCGGGCTGCGCCTGACCCAGCGCGGCAGGATCACGCTCTGGAACTGCCGACGCCCTCCCGTGGCGGTGTCCACCCGCCGGTCATCGACCCGGGGACGGGTGACCTCGACCTGCCCGGTGCCGGTGGCGATCGTGCGCGCCGGGGCGTGGCCGTTGCGGCGCACCAGCCGGTGGCCGCGCTCGTCGACCAGCGCGGCGAAGCCGGTAATGTAGGCGTCGACCTCGGCCTCCAGCGCCGTGGCCAGCATCCGGCGGGCACCCTCGCGGGCCAGCTCGTCCAGGCTCATCGCCAGTTCACTCCGGGCAGCCTCGTCTATGACTACACTCAACATGTCGCGGCGTTCCTTCCTCGCCGGCGGTAGCTCGCCGGCGTCCTTCCAACACGGTCAGGGTGGAAGGTACGCCGCGTTCTCATGCCAGGGGCTCATCCACAGGTTTCGACGATATCTCCGCGAACGCGTGGGGTGACTTGTGTGCCGTAAAGCTCGATGTTGGTCATGAGCGCTTGATGCGAGAGGCCTCCCATGCCGTATTTCAGGTCGAAGCGGGTCGCGCCGAGAGCGGTAAGATTTGCCGCGATCTTCTGGGCTACGGTTTCTGGCGATCCGACGTAGAGCGCTCCCTGTGGCCCGACCTCATAGAGGAAGGACTCCTTGGTCGGGATGGCGAATCCGCGGGTCTTGCTGACGCTGCGGATGACCTCCAGGTAGCGCGGCCAGAACTCTTCGCGGGCCTTTTCGTCAGTGACGGCGACATGACCCGGCGAGTGCACGCCGACCGGTAGTGGGGCCCGCCCGAAGCGCTCCAGGGCCTGCTGGAAGAGCTGGGAGAAGGGTGCGAAACGCGCCGGGGACCCGCCGATGATCGCAAGCATCAGCGAGAATCCATAGTGTGCCGCGCGGATGACCGATTGGGGGCTGCCGCCGACGCCGATCCATGCCGGGAACGGTCCGGATTCGGTGTGTGGCACGACATCCTGGTTGCGCAGTGATGCACGGGTCTTGCCTTGCCAGGTGACCGGTCCGCCCTTGAGGAGCTCGGCGAAGAGGTTGGTTTTCTCTTCGAAGAGGTCCTCGTAGTCGGCAAGGTCGTAACCGAAGAGCGGGAACGAGTCGATGCTGGAACCTCGTCCGAGGATGACTTCCGCGCGACCGCCGGAGATGGCGTTGAGTGTGGAGTAGCGCTGAAACACGCGGACGGGATCGTCCGAGCTCAACACCGTGACTGCCGACCCGAGGTGGATGCGGGTCGTGCGCGCGGCGATCGCGCCGAGCACCACGTCGGCGGCCGACAGCGGGAAGTCATCGGTGTGGTGTTCACCGATTCCGAAGAAGTCCACGCCGACCTGGTCGGCAAGGACCCCTTGTTCGACGACATTCCGGATCGTTTGGGCATGTGACAGCGGGCGGTCGTCATCGTGGGTGACATCGCCGAAGGTGTCGAGGCCCAGGACAAGTGGGAATTGCGCAGGTTCGCCTGCGGAGGCTCCTACGGCATCTGAAGGTGCTCTGGTCACGTCGAGTCTTTCTCTCTGGTGTGGGTTTGGACGAACGAGGGGCTGCTCTATGCGGCTTCGGCGTGCACGGCCAGCTCGAACTCGGTTCGGCGAATCGATACACCGAAGACAGGGCCGCCGGGTTCGAGGAGGCGGCCGGCGCTCAGACTGTCCAGTCGGACGGTGTCGTAGCCGATGCGCTCGATGACTTCCGCCACGACGTCCACCGCGCCTGGGTCGTCGCCGGCGACGCCGAGCGCGCGGCGTTCCGGCGAGCCCACAGGTCGGCGTTCGTCTTCAAGTTCGTGGTAGCCGATGTGGTTGAGGGTCTTGACGATCGTCGACCGGGCAAGCCGACGCTGAACGATCTCGCTGCTGCCGTGCTGGCGATCTTCGAACAGCTCCTGGACGCCGTCGACGGGCGGCCAGTAGTTCATCGTGTCAACGACGAGCTTGCCGGCCACCAAGGCAGCGTCGAAGGCCGCGAACTTGTGGAGCGGGATCGCCAACACCACGATATCGGCGTCCTTGACGGCATCGGCTGCCCATCGTGGCTCGGCTCCCGGTGCCAGCGCCTGGGTAATGAGTGCGATCCTCTCGGGATCACCAGAAGCCGCGATCGTCACGTCATAGCCAGCAGCGATCGCGACCCGCGCGATCACCGGTCCGACGTGCCCCGCACCGAGCACCGCGATCCGCGGCAACTCCAGCGACGACAACGCTCCGCCAGTCATGAACATCCATCCCCGGCACGGGCAACAGTCAGCTCTGGGTGGAGATGGTTCCGCAGCGCCTGCAGGATGTCGGCGAGCGCCTCGAACTGCTCGGGCGTCAAGGCGTCAGCGAAGTGCCTCTTGATGGCTCTCATATGGGGAACGGTCGCACCCCGGAACATCCCCGCTCCGACCGCCGTGAGCGAGACCTCAGCACCGCGGCTGTCGGTGGCGCAGTCGTCGCGGCGGATCAGACCGCGCCGCTCCATCCGTCCGAGGTGGTGGGACAGCCGGCTTCGCTCCCAATCGATGGTCGCCGCCAGCTCGGATGATCGCAGCCGCCTGCTCTGTGCCTCACTCAACGCCAGCAGCACCTGATAGTCGGCTGGTGAGAGGCTCGACTCCTGCAGCAGCCGCGTCCCCAGGATTCTCCGAAGCTCGGTAGTCGTGTCGACCAGCGCTCGCCAGATCGCGAGCTCCTCCGCCGTCATCCGCCGCCGCGCCAGCGCACTGGTAGTCCGATCGCCATCTCCCACGGTCCACACCCCATCTGATTGACGCGTCAATCATAGGGGGCAGATGATTGACGCGTCAATAGCATGTCATTGGAGGATCACCTGCGGTCCGTTCGGATGAACATGAACCTCACGATCAACACGGGGAATGGCAACCACCCGCGGTACATCCCGAGGCTCTTGGAGATGGTGGAGTCCGGCGTGGTGGACCCGGAGCAGGTCGTCACCCAGCACGAGCCGTTGCGGGATGTGATGGCGGCCTACAGAGAGTTCGACCGGCGCAGCCCCGGCTGGCTCAAGGTCGCGCCGGATCCCGCTGAAGCGGGCGGGACGACCGAGCCCACCGTCGCTGGCAAGTGAACGTCGTGGACGACGGTCTCCCACGACCCGTCGGGCAGCCGGCGGTCGACCGAGTTGCGCTCGCCGTCGGCCGAGATCGCGATGCCGTCCGAGCCGAACGCGATCGGCGAGACCGTGCCGTCCTCGGAGCGGTTGAGGAACTGCTCGCCCTCGACCACGATCCGCAGGTCGGGCGGCGTCAACCCCTTCGTGCCCGGATGGTCGTGCAGCCGCCGCCAGCTCTCGCCGCTGTCGAGGTCGACGACGATCCTCTTCACGACCTGGTCGCGTGACAGGTCGACACAGACGAGCTTCGGGCCACCGTGTGAGACGGCGCTCATCATCGGGCTGCCGGTGTCCAAGATCCACAGGCGGTCGGCCGGGTCGACCACGACGCTCTGTACCGACACGAGCGCCTCGGGATCAGCGTCATGTTCGTTGTCGTTGAACTCCTGGCTCGGGGAGGGGCGGACCTCACCGTCACGCACCTCACCAACGGTGAAGGCGACATCGTCACCCTACTTCGGGTAGTTGACGAAGATCCGCCCGCTGTGAGAGACGGTGACGCCCGTTGCATCGCGTCGTGGAACAAGTGCACGACCTCGAGTGAGCCGATCGCGGCGTCGTTGGCCAGCTCCTGAGCGGGCATGTGGAGCTCCTCCCTGGTCGATAGGTTCTCGTCGGCGGTTACCCGCACCGCAGTGTCAGACACGGCATCGCTGCCAGTGGCCGCATCGGGCGAGGCGCTCAAGCAATCGGCTGGTCGTGTCGGCCAGGGCGTGGAGGGCGATTTCGGCTCGAAGCCTCTCGCCGACGCGCGAGGCCAGGTTCCGCAGCCCGTCGGAGGTTTCGCGACCACGAACGACGGCCAAGCTCCGCAGGCCTTTCCGGCGCTCGAACCGTCGAGCCAACGCCCCAGCGGCGAATATGGGACGACGAGCGCTTCGGATGATGGTCCCGAGGCTTCACTGTCGAGGAGGGCCGGGCTGGGGGTCGTCTGGTGGGGACCGGTCGGGTGGTTCGGGGCGGGGCTGCGGGTGGCCGGGGCGGCGCGTGGCAGCGAGTTGGTCCTCGAGGTCTTCGATGCGGTCCTGAAGCTCGACGAGCCGGCCGATGGCGGCGGTGGCGAAACCCTCCTCGGCGAGCTGGACGACCCGCTGGAGCTGGCCGATCTCCCTGCGGGAGTAGCGCCGCTGCCCCCCGTGGGTCCGCCGAGGGTGGATCAGGCCCTCGCGCTCCCAGCGACGCAGCGCGGCTGGGGTGACCCCGAGCATGTCGGCGACCTGGGTCACCGAGTAGAGCGGGTAGTCGGGGTCGTCGGCGGACAGGCTCCCTCTCTTCATGCGTTCATGATACCTCTTCAAACTGAGAGGAAAGTTGTCGTAGCGGGAATAGGTTTCGCGCAGCTCCTGGTTACTGCTGGTGGATCTGTCAAAGGAGCGCCGCCGCGGTCGGACCCTCGACCGGCGGGTCATCGAATCACGTCGACAGGGGGTGAGATGCATGGAGGTTGGTCTGCTGTTGCTTCGCCTGATCACTGGCTTGCTGGCGGCCGGCCACGGCGCCCAGAAGCTGTTCGGCTGGTTCGGCGGCCATGGGCCGCGCGGGGCCGCGGGCTTCGTCGAGTCGCTCGGCTGGCGGCCGGGCCGGCGGTTCGCGACGCTGCTCGGCCTCGCCGGTACCGGCGAGGCCGCCGGCGCCGCTGAGCCCTTGGGTGCCTGGGCGGTGGCGCCGCCCCGGCCCCGCCACGAGGTCATCGTGCTGCTCGACGATTTGGACAAGGCCGCGGCGAGGGCGCTCGGCTACGCGCGGACCCTCCGGCCCCTGTCCGTGACCGCGCTGCATGTGGCCGTCGACCCCGTGCATGCCCGCGGGCTCGCCGAGCAATGGGCCCAGCTCGGTCTGGACGTTCCCCTGGAAATCGTCTCCTGCCCCGACCGTGACCTGCCGGGCGCGGTTCGCCAAGCCCTGATCGAGCGGATGCGCCTCGACACCGCTGTGACGGTACTCATCCCCCAGCATCACTACGGCACCCTGCTCGACTGGGCGCTCCACGACCGGACCGCGCAGCGTCTGCTGCACGCTCTCGACGACCTCGAGGACGGCCAGGGCGCCGTGCACGTCACGGTCATGCCCTACCGCGTCGGCCCACGCCGCCACCGAGCCCCGGCCACGCGGGGGCGCCGGCGTCAGCGGGCACGCGTGCCGCGGTGGGCAACCAGCGGCGCCGCCTGACCCACCCGCCCCCAGCGGGCCGCTGGTGCCGTCACCGGGTGGTGGCCACACGCCGGGCCACGTCTTCGCGGGCTTGCTCACGCAGGCGCTCGGCCCGCTCGCTGAATGCCACCGGCACGGGGCGCGGGTCGTGGATCGCGCGAGCCCGATCGGGCAGCCAGGCGAGATCAGCCTGGAAGCGAGCCCGGGCCGCCTCCACACCTTCCGCCGGGCGGGTCCGCCGCCCCCCGGCCATCACCGGCACCAGCAGCGGCTCATGGCCCTCAGGGGCTGGCTCCTCACGCAGGCCGACGAGTTCGCGGTGGGCGTCCGGGGCCCGGAACACCTGCTTGGCGCCGGGGGCGGTCGCCTTCTCTGGCGAGAGCTTGAGCACCGGACGGTCGCCGTAAGCGACGAGCTTGTAGGCGCTGTCCAGGTACGGCGCGTCCGCCGAGACCCCCATCTTCGTCCCGATCCCATAGGCGTCGATGGGCGCCGCGCGGGCGATCAGCTCGGCGATCACGAACTCGTCCAGGCTGCCGCTGGCAAAGATCCGCACCTCGCCGAGTCCGGCCTGGTCCAGAAGCCGTCGGGTCTGGACGGCCAGCGCACCAAGGTCGCCGGAATCCAGCCGGACCCCGAGCTGGTCGCGCAGGCCGAGCTGGCGGATCACATCGATCGCGGCGCGGACCCCGCCCAGGGTGTCGTAGGTGTCGACCAGGAAGGTGCAGCGGTCGGGGTAGTCCTCGGCGAACGCCCGGAAGGCCGCCCGCTCGTCACCGAATGCCTCGATGAACGAGTGCGCCATGGTCCCGGCCGCCCGCAGGCCGAACCGGCGGGCCGCCTCGACGTTGCTGGTGGCCACGAACCCGACGATCGCCGAGGCGCGAGCAACCGCCATGGCCGCGTCGACGCCGTGGGTGCGCCGGAAGGCGAAGTCGACCAGGTCGGCACCGCCGGCCGAGATGCGGCAGCGGGCCGCCTTGGACGCCACGGCGGTGTGAAAAGTGACCTGGTTCAGCAGGACGGTCTCGACCAGCTGGGCCTCGGCGATCGGCGCGGTCACCTCCAACAGCGGCTCGCCCGCGAACACGACCCGTCCCTCTGGAACTGCCCACACCTCGCCGGTGAAGCGCAGGCGGCGGAACGCGTCGAGCGCCGGCTGGTCGAAGCCGAGGGTGCCCCCGAGCCAGGCAAGCTCGTCCTCGTCGAAGCAAAAGCGCTCGAGGAATGCCAAGCAGTCCTCCAGGCCTGAGGCCACCAAGAACCCACGGCCAGGCGGAAGGTTGCGGACAAACAGGCTGAACGTCGCTGGTCCAACCATCTCACGCCGCAGGTAGCTGGCGGCCATATTCAGCTCGTACAGGTCGGTGGCGAGCGCGCCGGTCATCGGTTACTCCTCGATAGCAGGCGGTGTCGGGACCACGCGGCAGCCCGATTCGACTACTGGCCGCAGTCTACGGGGAGCTCCAGAGCCGCGCGGGGAGCTTCGGGCACGGTTGACTGGAAGCCGGGACCGGTCGCGACCTGAATCGGCCAAGCGGTGACGGCGCCCGCCAAGTGGTACCACGCCTCCGCTGTGCGCCGGCCTGCAAGCTGCCGGGTCGGCTTCGGTGCTGGGTTCGGCGTGTGGGCATCAGCCATGTGGGATCAAGTGGTGTTGCGGCGGGCTGACCAGACGGGCTGGTCGGCGCGCCAGGCCAACCGACGGACGATGACCGCCGGGCTACGGATCTGGCGGTTGGGGATTCGAGTCCCTCGCGGCGCGCCACCAAAACCGCAGCCCAGCGGCCCTGCTATGGGGTCGCTGTCGTGGTTGTGGGGCCCGGCGGGCCGCTGTTTGCGACCAGATTGCGACCGCGCCAGCGGGCACTCCGCACAGGGCTGCGACCACCTGCGACCACGCTGATCGTTGCCGCCATCTCCGCCCGTCCCTCTCGGTAGGCGCCGACCTACGCGCCGGCCACGGCGGTGGTGCCGCTGACCAGGTCGGCGATGATGGTGGCGGCATCGTGCTGGAGGGCGGGGATGGCGTGGGAGTAGATGTCCAGGGTCATCGCCACGGTGGCGTGGCCGAGCCGTTCGCTGATGACCTTGGGGTGCACGCCTGCTTGGAGGGCCAGGGTGGCGTGGGTGTGGCGCAGGTCGTGGAGGCGGATCTTGGGCAGCCCGGCCCGGTGGATGCGGCGTTCGAACCTTCGGCGGAACCAGTCGGGGTGCAGCGGCTGGCCGTCTTCGCGGGTGAACACCAGGTCACCCGCGGACCATGCGGGGCCGAGCGCGAGCCGCTCGGCGGCCTGCTGGGTGTGGTGGGCGCGCAGCGCCGTCGCTGTTTGGGGGTCAAGGGCGATCAGCCGCCGTCCGCGGGCGGTTTTGGGCAGGGAGACCTGGACCATGTGGTCGACGATGACCAGTGTCTGGCGGACCGACAGGCAGCCGCCGTCGAGGTCGACGTCGGCCCAGCGTAGCCCGAGGACCTCGCCGCGGCCAGCCGCTCCCCTTGGACGCTGTCGAGGAAGCGGCGCAGCTGCTCGGCGGTCCAGGTTTGCAGCTCGCGGCGGTGGTGCTTGGGTGGGTGGCGTGCAGGGCGGGGTTGCGGACCAGCAGGCCCCAGCGGACGGCGTCGTTGAGGGCTTTGCGGATGGTGGCGTGGACGTACTGGACGGTGCGGGCGCCGGTGCCGCGCTCCAGCAGCTGGGTGTACAGGGCGTTGAGCATGGCGGTGGTGAGCTTTTGGAGGTTGACCTGCCCGATCGCCGGGATGAGGTGGCGTTCGGCTTTGCTGCAGTACTCGGACCAGGTGCCGGGGCGGACCTGGTGTTTGGCGGCGGGGAGCCACTGCTGGCGCAGGTATTGCGCCGGGGTGGTGGTGTCGGGTGGGATATAGGTGGCCTGCTCCAGCGCGCCGAGCAGTTCGGTGCGTGCTTGCTGGGCGGCCCGCTTGGTCGTATAGCCCGAGTGCCACTTGAAGATGCGCTTGCCGTCGGGGCCGCGGCCCAGGTCGAGCCGCACGGCGTAGCGGTGGCCACGCTTCATGACTGCTGCGTTCACGTTCCCTCCTCCAATAGAGGTAGAGGCCGATCGGGTGAGGCGGCCGTTGCTGGCGGGCCGGTGAGCAGCTGCAGCAGAGCCGCCTTGGGGATGCGGATGGTCCGGCCGATGCGGACCGCGGGGATCTCGCCGCGGGCGACCGCCTCGTAGAGCTGGTTGCGACCCACCCGCAGGATCCCGGCGACCTCCTTGACCTTGAGCATCTCCGGGAGCGGGACCAACGCCTCGCCGGTGTCTGGCTGCCCGCCGGGGTCCTCGGGGCCTTGTGGTGGAGGCCGGGACGGGGTCGGTGGGTGGCCGCCGTGACGGTCAGTTGGTCGCCATCGGCTCACCTCCTCCCACGCCGCCGGGGCTGGTGCCTGCCCGCCGTCGGGTGCGGCGGGGGGTGGGACCATAGCTCGATCCGGCGCGCGGGTCTGGCGGGTTTTCCCTGGTAGGGAGGGTCATCGACGCTCCTGTACGCGGGCCGTTAGCCTCAAGGGGGTGGAGTTGGCCAACCCGGCCGGCGAGGGCCTCGATGATGTCGTCGCGGCGGCCGAGCGCGGCATCCAGCGCATCCGCCGCACCCACCACCTGCCCTTCTCGTTCCTGCGCCACTGCGGCCTGTCCCTATGGTGAGCAGCGACCATGTCACTGGAAGGAGCGAGCCTCTTCTATCACCGCCTCGTGGACGGGGTGCTTGTGCATCGCCGTCGTCATCGTGAGCTCCCTTGCCTGCAATCGCTCGCGGCGTCAGCGCGACGAACTGGTCGAACGGCAGCTGCGCCACGAGCCTGGGCTCGTCGCCCGAATCCGGCCCGAAGACCACGGTCTCGCCCGGCGGCAGCCAGATGCCGAAGGCGAGGTTGCACCTGCCCTGGTGGGTCCACAGCACCGCGTTCGTCCCGGCGGCGGGCAGGGTCACGGTGCGGTCACGCAGCGCCTGGAGCGAGGCGCGGAGCGCGGCCTTGTCGTCGAATTACGGACGGCGAGCCGGTAGGGTCGCAGCTGAGTTGCACGGATGCGCCCACCTTGGCCATGGCGGCCTCCGCGGTCTGGTAGACGAAGAAGTATTCGCTGCTCACAACCTGGCCGACGGGGATCTCCAGCCGCCGGTAGACCTCTCCGATCTACTCGGCGGCCTCGCGGCCCCCTGCGGAGAGGCGTTGGCCGTCATCGATGCTGTTCGGCGGCGCGGTCGGCGTATCGCTGCGGGTCGCGCCGGTGCAGCGGTGCACGATCACGTACCCACCCTGTCGCAGGGCTGCGCTCAACCGGTTGGTCGCCATCATCCCGGCTGTCGACGGCGGCTCCCCGATGCGGCCGGTCGCGCGAGTCGGCGGCGCGGCCTGACCAGGCAGGACGGGTGAGGTGGCGGCCCTGCGGGTCACGCGAAGATCGTCACCGAGGCGCCGAGCACCAGCACGGCGACCGCGAGAGCGAGGACGAAGGGCCTCCCGATGTCCGCCTCACCTCATGCCCCGGCGGGCGAGGCGGCGACGGCGGCGCGTGCCTGGTCGACGTCCAGGAGCTGTCCGTTCAGGCCGCCGTACTGGTGCAGGTCGCCGCCGGGGACCTCGATCCGCCCCGCGTCCTTGACGCCGCCGGCCTTCACCGGGTCGAACCCGGCCGCGGTGATGAGCCGTTCGATCACCGCGGCGGCCCGGTCGTCGTCGGTCGCATAGAACAGCGCCGCGCGGTGAGGGCTGCGATTCGCGTCGCTTGCCAGCGACGGGGCGCCAAGCGACCCGAACGCCTTCACGAACTGTGCACCGGCGGGAAGCAGGCCGGCGACCACCGACCCGGCGGACGTCCCCTCGGGAAGGGTGCGGTAGGCCTCGCCCTTGTCGTCGTAGCCGACCGGATTCGACGGGTCGACGACCACCTTGCCCTCGAGCAGGTCGGCGATCTGGGGCATCAGCGCTCTGCACTGGTCCAACCAGACCGCCAGCACGACCACGTCGGCGTCGGCGATCGCCTGGCGGACCGGCGCGGCGCTCGCCCGGTCGCCGAGCTCCCTGGCCAGGGCGTGGGCGTGCGACTGGTCCCGTGCGGCCAGCACGACGCGCTCGCCGCCACCCACGAGGTCTCGCGCCAGCCCGCCGCCGATCTGGCCGACACCGATGATTGCCGTCGTCATGGCGGCCCCCTCCTACGGGTCTTCCTGCTTGCCCAGGCTTGCGCTCGCGGTCATCCACATGGGGATGGGAAGCGCCGGTAACGGTTTGTCTTCGTGCAAACGTGGCGGCCCGATCGCCGCTTGCCACTGCAGCTACTGTCCAATCTCAGTACCAGCCAGCCGGAACGTCAAGTGGCAGCGCCACCGTCCTGACGGCCGTGCGCAGCCTGTGTGAAGCGCGAGCCTCCAGCACAGATGGCGCGCCGTTGGCCACGGTCGGCAGCGAGGCAACCGCCCGCATCCGCCACAGGATGCGCCTTTCGGCCTCGGCGCCCGACAGTTGCTGGTCCTCAGGCAGCTCCAGGCGATGGGTCAGAGCGCCAGGCCGAGCGCGGCAGCAGGCGGATCTGGAGCACCCACCATCTGGCCTTCTCGTCCTGCTGCGATCTGTCCCTATGGTGAGCAGCAGTTATGTCACCGGAACGAGCGAACTTCTTTAGTTGATCGGGGGTTGCAGCTTCCCAGACGCCCTGGTCGTCGGACTTGAGCGCGCCGCATAACCCCGGAACACGAGGCCAAACGGTAGAGGCGAGAAATCCGTCGCTTGCGGGCTTGCCTTGGCGCTAGAGTACCGACAGGCGTCATCTCGGCCTCATGTCTGGCTCGGCGTAGGGGGATCGGCGTGGCCAGTCGTTTCGACAGCGCCAGGTCGCTGTCTTACGGTTTGACGAGAAGCGCCCTGCGATCGCCTCGCACCATCGACAACGACGATGCGGTGGTGGCCGCCTTCCGGGAGGAACTCCTGCTCCTCCTGACGACAGAAGCTCAGCGCGCCTACTGATAGGACCCGCCGTGCCTGATGCCAGCCAGGAGAAGCAAGCGAGCAGGGGCCCTTTTTCTTCACCGTCCATTTCGTTGCCCAACGGCGGTGGGGCCATCCGCGGTATTGGCGAGAAGTTCTCGGCCAATCCGGCGACCGGCACCGGCTCGCTGAGCATTCCTATTGCGATCAGCCCCGGCCGCTCCGGCTTCGGCCCACAACTCGCGCTCGACTACGACTCCGGGTCCGGCAACGGTCCCTTCGGCTTGGGCTGGACTCTCGCGCTCCCAGCCATCACCCGGAAGACCGATAAGGGCCTGCCGCTCTATCGCGACGAGGAGGAGTCGGATGTCTTCATCCTCTCCGGCGCGGAAGATCTGGTGCCGGTCCCCACCCCGACCGGCGTCCCAGACCCGCCGGGCTTCACCGTCAAGCGCTACCGCCCACGGGTCGAGGGCCTCTTCGCACGCATCGAGCGCTGGACCGAAGACCTGACCGGCGTCATCCACTGGCGCTCCATCAGCCGCGACAACATCACCACGGTGTACGGCGAGACCGAGAATTCGCGGATCTTCGATCCGGCTGACCGCGGAACCGGCCGGCCTCCCCGCATCTTCAGCTGGCTGATCTGCCAGAGTTACGACGACAAGGGAAACGCGATCACCTACGAGTACGTCTCCGAGGACTCGCGAAACGTCGACGTCGCTCAGGCACACGAACGGAACCGCACCGAGCGGGGTCGCGAGGCCAACCGCTACGTCAAGCGAGTGAAATACGGCAATACCATCTCCCGCCTGCTGCCCACCTTCGCCAACACCGATTGGCTCTTCGAGGTGGTCTTCGACTACGGCGAGGGCCACCTCACGAAGGAACCGATCGGCGCCGACAAACGGGAGACCGTCCACGCGAGCCTCGACGGGACCAGCTCCTGGCCCGTCCGACAGGATCCCTTCTCCACCTATCGGGCGGGATTTGAGGTACGCACCTATCGGCTGTGCCAGCGGGTCCTGATGTTCCACCACTTCCCCGACCAGCTCGGGATCGACGACTACCTCGTGCGCACCACCCACTTCGATTACGACCAGGGACCGGTCGCCTCGTTCCTGACCAGCGTCACCCAGAGCGGCTACGTGGCCTGGCCCGACCCCACCAATCCCACCGACCTGTTCCTCCAGCGCTCCCTCCCCGCGGTCGAGTTCGAGTACAGCAAGGCCGTCCTCTCCCAGGAGGTGCGGGAGCTCACCGCCGGAAGCCTGGAGAACCTGCCGTCCGGAGTCGACGGTGGGCGCTACCAGTGGGTCGACCTGGACGGCGAAGGCGTCTCGGGGATCATGACCGAGCAGGCCGACAGCTGGTTCTACAAGCGCAACCTGGGAGCGGGCAGCTTCGGCTCGCTCGAGCCGGTCGCCAAGCTTCCCTCGGTGGGCATGCTGGGTGGGACAACCCAACAGCTCCTCGACATTGCCGGCGACGGGCAGCTCGACCTGGCCGAGTTCGCGGGAGACGCTCCTGGGTTCTACGAGCGCAACGACCAAGAGGGATGGGAGGCATTCAGCCCGTTCTCCTCGTTGCCACGGATCAACTGGGCCGGCCCCAACGTGCGCTTCGTGGACCTGACGGGAGACGGCCTCATCGACGTGCTCATCGCCGAGGATCCGGGGCTGGTCTGGCACCGCTCGCTGGGAGAGGCCGGCTTCGCCCCGGGCGAACGTTGTTCCCTGGAACGTGGGGAGGAGCAAAGTCTCGGCCTCGTGCTCGCGGACGGAAGCCAGTCGGTGTACCTCGCCGACCTCTCCGGCGACGGGCTCGCCGATCTGGTGCGGGTCCGCAATGGCGAAGTGAGCTACTGGCCCAACCTGGGCTACGGCCGGTTCGGCGCCCGAGTGACGATGGACGGCTCTCCCGTGTTCGACCGGCCCGATCAGTTCGACCAGCGGCAGATCCGACTGGCCGACATCGACGGCTCCGGCACCACCGACATCATCTATCTGCGTCGGGGCGAGGCCACGGTCTACCGCAATCTGTCGGGCAACGGTTGGGGAACGCCTGAGTCCCTCTCCGCCTTTCCGGTGGTGGACGACCTCTCGGCCGTACTGGCGACCGATCTCCTGGGTAGCGGCACCACCTGCCTGGTCTGGTCCTCGTCGCTGCCCGGCAACGCCCGCCGGCCGATGCGCTACATGGATCTCATGGCCGCGGGGAAGCCGCATCTGCTGATCGGCATGCGGAACAATCTCGGCGCCGACATCCGGGTGCGGTACGCCCCGTCGACCAAGTTCTATCTGGCCGACCGCGCCGCCGGGAAGCCGTGGGTCACCCGGCTCCCGTTCCCCGTGCACGTGGTGGAGCGGGTCGAGACGTGGGACCGGATCAGCCGCAACCGACTCGTCTCCACGTACACCTATCACCATGGCTACTTCGATGGGGTGGAGCGGGAATTCCGCGGCTTCGGCCTGGTCGAGCAGCTCGACAGCGAGGAAATCGCCGCGCTGGTCGGCGAGGAGGAGCTGGGGCCCGCGGCGAACGCGGACCCCTCGTCCCACGTTCCGCCGGTGCTGGCCCGGACCTGGTTCCACACCGGTGTGTACCTGGGCCCCGAGCGGGTCTCCAACTACTTTGCCGGGCTGCTCGACAACCGGGACATCGGCGAGTACTACCGCGAGCCCGCATGGCGGTCCGACGACGACGAAGCCAGGAAGCGGCTGCTCGAGGACACCCTGCTCCCGTTTGGCTTGACAGCGGACGAAGAGCGCGAGGCGTGCCGGGCCCTGAAGGGCGCCATGCTGCGAAGAGAGATCTACGCGCTCGACGCGCCCGGCACGGATGGCTACCCATTCGGCCAGCCCTACACGGTCACCGAACAGAACTTCGCGATCAAGGTCGTGCAGCGCCAGGGGGATCGGCGTCACGCCATCTTCCTCACCTACCCCAACGAAGTCATCGACTACCACTACGAGCGAGAGCCCACCGACCCGCGGATCGCCCATACCCTCACCCTCGAGGTGGATCCCTGGGGCAATGTGCTCAAGTCGGCCTCGGTAGCGTACGGGCGTCTGACCGACGATCCCGAACTCGATCCCGAGGAGCAGGAGATCCAGGGCCGCACCCTGGTGACATTCACCGAAGACCGGTACACCAACGATCTGGACACCTCGGCGGCGTATCGGGCGCCGGCTGCCGCGGAGAGCTGCACGTACCAGCTGACCGGCTATCCGCCCACAGGGAGCGCCGGACGGTTCCGCCCATCCGATTTCGTCCAGCCCGACCCGAACGACTCGACCAGACTGGTGCACATCTTCGACGCCGAGCTGGGCTACCACGAGTCGCCGACCGGAGGGAAGGAGCGGCGGCCGGTCGAGAGGACGCGGACCTACTACCGGCCCGACGATCTCGGCGTGAGCCAGGGGGACCCGCTGGCGCTCCTGGGCCTCACCCAGATGCAGTCACTGGGGCTCCCGGGCGAGACGCTCAAGCTGGCGCTCACCGCTCCACCGGCCCAGCAGGCCTATGTGGACAGCGGCAAGCTCACCCAGACCGAGCTCGACGGCGTGCTCGGCGGCGACGCGGGGTACGTCCACAGCGAGGGAGACGCCGACTGGTGGATCCCGGCGGGACGGGTCTTCTACTCTCCCGGCACCAACGACTCGGCGGCCACCGAGCGAACCGAAGCCCGGGCGCACTTCTTCCTGCCCCGCCGGTACCGGGACCCGTTCCACACCGCTGCCATCAAGACCGAGACCGTCGCCGACTACGACGATTACGACCTGCTGCTACAGCAGACCAGCGACGCGCTGGGAAATCGCTTCACCGCCGGCGAGCGCGCAACAGGTGGCGGCCTGGCAGTCCAGGGGAACGACTACCGAGTGCTCCAGCCCCAGCTGATCATGGATCCCAACCGGAACCGGGTCGCGGTCGCATTCGACGCGCTCGGGCTGGTAGTAGGGACCGCGATTCAAGGGAAACCGCTGCCCGCGACCGGGCAAGGCGACTCGCTGGACAGTTTCGAGGCTGACCTCGACGACGCGACCGCTCTGGGTCACCTGGCCGATCCGCTGGCGAGCCCCGAGGCGCTCCTCGGGCGCGCCACCACCCGCCTGGTCTACGACCTGTTCGCCTACCTGCGAGACCAGATGCCCGCCGTGGTCTACTCGATGGCTCGGGAGACCCACGACAGCGAGCCCGTCCCGGTCGGAGGGCTCCGGATCCAACACCGTCTCTCCTACTCCGACGGTTTCGGCCGCGAGGTGCAGAAGAAGGTTCTGGTGGAGCCGGGGCCCACTCCTCAGCGGGATGCCGCCGGAGCGATCCTCCTGGGCGCCGACGGGCTGCCGCTCATGACCCCGAACGACGTGACCCCGCGCTGGCTGGGCAGCGGCTGGACTGTCTTCAACAACAAGGGGAATCCAGTCCTCCAGTACGAGCCGTTCTTCACCGACACCCACGTGTTCGAGTTCGCCGTGCGAGTCGGGGTCAGCCCCCTCCTGTTCTACGATCCGCTCCAGCGCGTCGTCGTCACGCTGCACCCGAACCACGCCTACGAGAAGGTCGTCTTCAGTACCTGGGACCAGGCCACCTTCGACGTGAACGACACGGTGCGGCTGGATCCCCGCACAGATCCCGACACCCGCGTCATGAAGAGATACTTCGCCTCCCAGCCCGCCGGCTGGACCACCTGGCTCCAGCAGCGAATCGATCCCCTCAACCCACCGGTGGACTCGAACGGGCAGCATCCCGAGCAGGATGTCGCCGTGAGAGCGATGCTGAGCGGCAATACTCCCGAGAGACAGTGGTTCGACCCGTTGGGGCGCCTCTTCCTCACCGTGGCAGACAATGGCATCGACGCAGCCAACGCTCCCCAGCGCTATCGAACCCGGAGAGTCCTCGACGTCGAGGGCAACGAGCGGGCCATTGTCGACCCGCTGGGCCGCGAGGCGATGCGCCATGACTACGACCTGCTGAGCACCTGGATCACGCAGGCCAGCATCGATGCCGGCCGCCGCTGGCAGCTGAACGACGTCACCGGGAAGCGCATCCGGCTCTGGGACAGCCGGGGCAACGAGGTCCACATCACCTATGACGCGCTGCGCCGCCCGATCGAGACCGTCCTGCGGCACGCCCCGGGTTCCTCGGAGCTGGTGAGTCGGACCGTCTATGGCGAGGGCCACCCCCAGAACGAGACGCTGAACCTTCGGGGAAAGGTGTTCCTGCAGCTCGACGGGGCGGGCTCGATCATCAACATTGGACAGAACCCGGTGACCGGAGCGGCGGAGGCGTACGACTTCAAGGGGAATCGGCTACACACCAGTCGCCGTCTGGCCCGGGCGTACCGGCAAACGCCGAACTGGTCGACTGCGTCGCCTGCCCTGAACGCCGCGGTACTCGACCCAGCCGCCATCGAGACTGCGCTCTCGCCCCTGCTGGAACCGGAGGTGTTCCGGAGCAGCACCACGTACGACGCGCTCAACCGGCCGGCCACACTCACCACGCCCGACGCCAACTTCGCGAGACTGGGTTATGACAAAGCCGCCCTGCTCAAGCAGGTGGACGTGGCACTACGGGGAGCGGCGACGACGACAAGCTTCGTCGGTGACATCCACTACAACGCCAAAGGCCAGCGCACGCTGATCTCCTACGGCAACGGCGTGACGACCAGCTACGAGTACGACCGGCTGACCTTCCGGCTGACCACGTTGACGACGACCCGAACTGGCTTCCCGGCCAACCAGCGGACCGTTCAGGCGCTGACCCATACGTGGGACCCTGTGGGGAATCTCACCCACGTCCGAGACGACGCCGACACTCAGAACGTCGTCTTCTTCGACAATCGCCGGGTGGAGCCGGCTTGCGACTACCGGTACGACCCGATCTACCGGCTGATCCTGGCCTCCGGACGGGAGCAGCTCGGCCTGACCGCGGATCAGCCGAACCCCCCGCGCCAGGCCGACCACGACGATTCGTTTCGGATGGGGCTGCCACACCCGTCCGACGGCAACGCGGTGGGCAGATACCGGGAGGAGTACGCCTACGACGAGGTCGGCAACATCCTGACCCTTGTCCATCGCGGCACCGACCCCCAGCATCCGGGCTGGACCCGCACCTACGTCTATGACGGCGACTTGGCCGCCGTGCCGCAGAGGAAGAACAACCGGCTGGTGCGCACTCAGCCCGCGGGACCGAACGAAGGGACCAACACCGACTACACCTACGACCCGCACGGCAACATGACGACCATGCCGCACCTGCCGCTGATGCGTTGGGACCACAAGGACCAGCTCCAGGCCACGTCGCAGCAGGTGGTGAGCGCCGGCACGCCCGAGATCACGTACTACACCTATGACGCCGCCGGCCTGCGGGTGCGCAAGGTGACGGAGGGCGCCACCGCCGCCGGCGTCACGCCTTCACGGATCAAGGAGCGGGTCTATCTCGACGGCTGGGAGGTTTATCGGGAGTACGACCCTGCGGGAGCGGTGACGCTGGAGCGGGAGACGCTGCACGTCATGGACGACCGGCGGCGCATCGCGATGGTGGATACCCGGACCATCCCCACGACAGTCGTGGCGAACGACCCGATGCAGCTGGTGCGCTATCAGATCGGGAACCACCTCGGCTCGGTCGGGCTCGAACTCGATGAGGCGGCCAGGATCATCTCCTATGAGGAGTTCTACCCCTACGGCGGCACGTCGTACCAGGCCGTGCGGAAGACCATCCAGGTGCCGCTCAAGCGCTACCGCTACACCGGTCAGGAGCGAGACGCAGAGAACGGCCTCAACTACCACGGTGCGAGGTACTACGCCTGCTGGCTGGGGCGCTGGACTTCTCCTGATCCAGCAGGCGTGACAGCGGGTCTCAACCTCTACGAGTACGGCTTTGACAATCCGCTCCTCTTCCGGGACATCGGGGGTCTCCAGCCGAGTCGCGGCACATTGACCAAGGTCCAGACGAATCGAACGTCGCTCGCCGATGCCGGGACCGGAGCAACCGCCAAGTCCCGGTCCACCTCCGTGGGCGATGCTGGAACGAATGAGCGGCGGGACGCCGGAACGGTCTCTCAACCCGCGGATGCCGGCCAGGTAGCCGATACACGGAAACCCATTTCGTTATTGCTCTACCACGTGGCCAAGCCGGGTGTGGGAGAAGCCGAACATATCGCTAAAGAGCCCAAGACTGGGCGGTGGACCAGAACGGCGTACATCGCCGATTTTGCTGACGCGTTGGCAACGATCGAGGAGTTGTCGAAAACTCACCGTATCGTAGATCTCGGCCTCTTGGTCCACGGTGATTCCCCGGGCGAGTTCGTCATTGGCCCGGACAAGGTGACCGCTACCACCCTCCCCACCGAGAGTCTGAAGAAGATTCAGGCGTTACTGGATCCGAATGCGAAGCTGTTGCTGTTCGGATGTATCTCTGGGGCAGAAGCGCCGGGCACGAAACTCCTGATAGGTATATCGAAGCTGCTGCCAGGTCACGATGTCGTAGGTTTTGACGCACAGAATACGCCCGAGCTACCGCTGGGAACGCTGCAGAGAGAAGGCGGATTCTTCTCGTCAAAACAAGTCTTCGACCCGTTCGTCAAGACGTTCAGGCCATTCAAGACCGACCATGGGTGGATACAGTTTCGGACTGAGTCCGATGTGAACGGGTTCATGCACCAGTTCCCCGCCCTATTTGATAAAGCCAACCTCAAGGTCGACGCTACGGAGACGGCTGAAACCGCGAAGGTGGCTCGGGACGGGAAGGTGATCAGGTGGCCCATCGACGAGGCGCCACCAGCGGTTCCCACCGAACAGAAGAAAAGGAAATAGACCCTTCCGCGATGTAACAAGAGGAGGCAGCTATGGACCTCCAAGGCCGCAACCTGCGCCTCGACATGCAGGGCCCAGATGTCGAGCTCCTGCTGCAGGAGCTGCGCTCCCTCCGGTTCGACATCCCTGCCAGCGAGACCGCGTTCGGCCGAGCCACCCTTGAAGCCGTGATGTTCCTGCAAGGGTGGGAACGGCTCGGCCCCACCGGTATCGTCGACGAGCCGACGGCCGCGGCCATCAACCGGCTGTTCCACCAGATCGGCGCCGGCGGGACGCTCAGCGGCATCGTCGTGTCCCAGTTCGGCGACCCTCTCGCGGGAGCGCTGGTCGAGGCATTGGGATTGGGCCTTTCCGGCCGGACCGATGACGACGGCCGCTATGAGATCGGCCCCATCTCGACGGGCCTGGTCCAACTGCGAGCCTCAGCGGCCGAGTACGCGGCGGAACAAGCCGAAGCCCTAGTCGAGGGCGGCCAATCGGCAGCGCGAGACTTCACCCTCAAGCGCGCCGAGACGCTGATGGTGCGGGGACGGGTGCGGCACCAGGACGGAAGGCGGCTGGTCAACGCCGTGGTGCGTGCGTTCGACCGGGACCTGCGGCGGGAGGAGCTGCTGGGCGAGACCAAACCCGACGCCACCGGCCACTACGAGATCCGCTACGCGCGGGACGGGTTCGCCCGCGCCGAGAAGGAGAACGCCGACCTGGTGGTCCGCGCGTTCGCGCCCGACGGCCGGGAACTGGCGGTCTCCCCGGTGCTGTTCAACGCTCCCGCGACCGCGGACGTGGACCTGACCGTCGCGGCCGGAGTCTGGGACCTGCCCAGCTTGTTCGAGACCCTTGGCCTGGCGGTGAGCCCGCTAATGGGTGACGTGGCGCTGGAGGAGCTGGACGAAGACGCCGAGCACCGGGACCTGAGCTTCCTGGCTGGCGAAACTGGCTTCGCGTGGGAGCTGCTGGCTCGGTTCGTCGTGTCCTACCGAATGCCGGGGGAGGGCCTGGAGCCGGAGTTCTGGTTCGCGGTCCTGGGCGGCGGGGCGTTGCGGATCAGCGAGGCCCGGAGCCTCAGCGACCAATTGCCGTCCCTGGCGCAGATGGCGGCCGGACTCGACATCGGCGCGGTGCAGAAGTCGCTGACGGGCGCGTTCAACCTGAAGGAGATCGCGGAGAAGTTGCGCGAGCGGGTTCCCGCTTGGATGGAGGCGTTCAAGCGCTTCGTCGGGAGCCGCGCCATCAGCGATTCGCCCGATCCGAGCTTCGTCAAGGCGGCCCTGGAGCATGCGGGCATCGACGGCGGCGAGAAGCAGGAGCAGTTCGCTCTCCTGTTCGCCGATTACCGGGCGTTCACGCCCGAAATGGCGCGGCGACTCAAGGAGACTCGCCTGTTCACCGGCGGGGAGATCGCCGAGCTGCAGACCTCGTTCAGCTTGGCGGACATGACCCGGGGGGACTTCTCCACAGTCCGGGTGATCAAGGAAACGTTCGAGGTCAGAAAGCCGGAACAGATCCGCGCCCTGGCCGGCAGGAGTGAAGCCGACTGGGTCGACCTGGTGAAGACCCGGCACGATGCCGGCGAGATCACCCTACCCCTGCCAACCGGAGAAGTCGCCAGCCGGGTGCGGTTTCCCGTCGCCGAGACCTACGGCAAGATCCTCAGCAGGAGGTTTCGCGAGGCGTTTCCCACCGCCGCCTTCGCTGGCGACATGGGACGTGCCATGCGGAATGGCGGAGTCAAGGGCCTCGACCACGCCCCCGCGATCAGCCGGCTGCTGGACGAGCACCCGCGGTTTGACCTGCTGACCACCACAATCGACGAATTCCTGGACGGTCCCGACGGGGAGAACCTGGGGGACGCCGACACCCCGGCCTTCCGGCTGGAGCTCAAGGCGGTGCAACGGCTCTTCAAGCTGGCTCCCGGCTTCGAGGCCACCGCGACGCTGCTGGCCGACGGGGTGCATTCCGCTCAGCAGATCTACGCGATGGGTCAGGGCGAGTTCGTCCAGCACTATGCCAGCCGTGCCGGGTTCACCGGCGAGGAGGCCCGGATGGCGTGGAACCGGGCCGCCGACACGTACGCGGCGGTCCTCACCATCCTCGGCGATCTCAAGGCATTCGACACGGGGATGCCGGCGGCCGTCGGGAGCAGCGCCGGCGCGCGAGCGTTGGCGAGCTTTCCCAACTGGAACAACCTCTTCAAGACCGGCGACCTCTGTGAATGCGAGGCGTGCCGCTCGGTGCTCGGGCCCGCCGCCTACCTCGCCGATCTGCTCGAGTTTCTGCGGCACCGAGGGGCCACGACCACAACGGCCAGAGACGTGCTCTTCCGTCGCCGGCCCGACCTCGGGTGGCTGGAGCTGAACTGCCCCAACGGCTCGGTCCCCCTCCCCTACATCGACCTCGTCAATGAGGTGCTCGAAGCGGTGGTCGCTGCCGGTGAGAACGACCAGGAACTGGTCGGCTTCACCGTCATGCCCGCCAACCCCGTCCAGGCGAAGAAGGCTGTCCTCATCGCCCTGTCCAAGGTTGGCCTCGATGCCGGTGCCGATTTCTCGATCTCCCAGGTGAGACCGGATCCCGATCACTGGGTGGTGCACGGCGAGGCAGCGACCTACCGGTTGAAGAAGAAGGCCACGCCCAATTTCTTCGCCGAAGTGCTGCCGAACACCAAGGCCTCCGCCGACGAACTGCGCGCCTACCCCCAGTACGTGAACCCCAAGGCCTACCTCAAGCTCCGGCAGTCGACCTGTCCGCTCGCATTGCCCTTTGATTTGTTCGCCGAGGAAGTGCGGGCCTCGTTTCAGAAGACCAACCTGCCGCGTTGGGATCTGATGCGGGCCCTGCGGGGAATCGAGCCACCGAACAAGCTTACAGACGGCGACATCGCCGCCGAGTACTTTGGGATCAGCATCGATCCGAGCGCGACCGTTGATGAGAAGCGCCTGATCTTGGTGGCCGATCCCAGCGTGACAGGGCAGCAGATCCTCTGGGGCCAGACCGGTGGAGGCTGGCTCAACGTAATCGGGAATGTCAGCACCTTCCTGCGCAAGACCGGGCTCGAGTACAACGAGATGCTCGCCCTGCTCGACCTCAACTTCATCAATCCGAAGGGCGACATCACCGTCGAGTACACCCAACCGTCCTGTGATGTCGCCCAACAGTGGCTCCGCGTACTCGATGCCCCCAAGCTCGACCGGATCCACCGCTTCCTCCGGCTGTGGCGAAAACTTGCGGGCTGGCAGATGTGGGAGCTGGACCTGGCCCTGAGCGACCCCGTGATTGGCCACGGACTCTTGGACGAGAGCTTCCTGGTCCACCTGTTCCAGCTGAGCGAGGCCCGCCGGCGACTCGGCCCCAGGACGAGCATTGAACAGGCGCTGGCCCTGTTCGGCGACCTCAACACCAGGACCCGGTTCGCCAAGCCGTTCGAGAAGCGGGCAGATGCGCTGTACCAGAATCTGTTCCTCAACCGGCGACTGATACAGCCGCTCGATGCTGCCTTTCATGTGAGCGCGGTCGCCGTGGCGCCACCGACGGCCGAGAAGATCAGCGGCCACCGACCGACGATGGTGGCGGCGCTGGGGATCCGGGAACCCGATCTGGCCACCTTCCAGGCATTGACGAAGGCCTCAGACGGTCTGCCCTACATCGGCGACGATCTCACCCTGGCGAACCTGTCCTTCCTCTGGCGGCACGCCTGGCTCGCCAAGGCGCTGAAATGGACGGCCGAGGAATGGCGCGTGCTGCTCCGCCTGCTCGATCGCGACCTCGACCGGTTTCCGAGTGCCGCCGCGCTGCTGCAGTTCCTGGACACGATCGATGCGCTCAAGGCCACCGGCGTGCCGCTGGACGAGCTGTCCTGGCTGCTCGGCGCGGACCGGTCGGCCAAGACGGCGACCAAGGAGACCGACGCCGCCACCTTCCTGCGAGCCCTGCGCAGGCAGCTACAGGCCATTCGGGCCGGCCACGACCCGGCGCAGTACGACTTCCTCACCGTCACGCCCCCGACCAATGTGGAACAGCTCGACGCGCTGTTGACCGGGCTCCTGGCAGAGCTGAAGCGCGGCGACGCCGAAGCCCGGGGTTTCCTGGCGACGCTGCGCGGACGGGTGATCCTGGAATCCGCAGTCGCGGGGCTGCCCGCCGCCTTCGCGTTCCCCACGGCGGTTACCGGCGGGACGGCCAACATCCCCATCACGCACGACACGACGTCGAAGGTCCTGCGCTTCACGGGGGTGATGACCGATTCCCAACGGAACAGCCTTCTGGATGACACCGGGCCGGCGCTCGCCGCCCTGCGTGCAACCAGCAAGCCGGAGTCCCCAGCCCAGCTGCCGACCGGGTTCGCGTTCGACGCCGGTATCACGGGACCGCCCAACAACATTCCCATTCAGTACGACCAGCCGAACGCGCGAGTGCGGTTCTCCGGGCTGATGACGGAGGCGCAACGGACGGTCCTGTTGACCGATCCATTGCTCACGGCGGTCACCGGCGAACCGGCCTACGTCGGGGCGATCCAAGACCTTTTCCAGCAGTCGGTCGCGTTGCTCACCGTGTACCGGGGCGCGATCGAAGATCTCTATCAGCAATCGGTCGCCGCCTCAGAGGTCTACCTCAGCACCCGGGTAAAAGGTCCGTCGAGCGGCAGCCTGACGCTGCCGGCGGCGTTCCCCTCCATTCCCATCAGCTACGACGCGACATCTCATACCTTCAGCTTCACCGGACTGATGAGCACCGCCGAGCAGACCGCGCTCAAGGGGGTGGCGACCAACCCGGCAACGGTGATCGACGAGTTGTTTCTTCGCCCACGGCTGGCGGCGAAGTTCTTCGAGCCGGTGTTCACCGCGCCGCTGGAATCCCTGCCCCCGGCGATCGACTTCCCGACGCTGCTGCCGCAGGAGTTGGCGGCGAGGGTCGCGTACGACGAGGAGGAGCGTGTCCTACGGGTCACCGGCATCCTGAGCAAGGACGAGGCGGCGCTGCTCAAGGGGCTGGCCACCGACAACTCCGCGATCGCCGTCGCCTACCGGACCGCGGTGGACAGCCTGAGCTCTCAGCCCACGAGCATCGCCGCGCCCGATCGGCGTGTGTGGCTCACTGAACCGGATCTGGACCAGAATCAGCCGGCCAGTGACACGCTGGCGAAGCGTCTGGCCAACGCGGCGCGCAAGGCGCTGCAATACCTGGCCGACACGCGGGCGGCGAACGCCGTCGTCGATGCCGCAAGCGCCCAGCTGGGACTCACCCCAGCGGTGACCCGGTTCCTGGCGACGAGGTACGCGCCGTTGCCCGCGACACTGCTCGATCATCTGACCGGCACGTTCGCGGCAACCACCGGCGTGGTGGACCGGGCAACCCTGACGAACACCTTTGATGCCTGGTTCTGGGCCAACCGGGTCGCCTCGATCTGGCGGCGAGGCAAGCTGACACTGACCGAGCTGCGGCGGATCGACAGCCTGACCGCCGCCGGGAAGTTGCTGGATTTCGGAACACTGCCGCTGGACGACACCGCGGGTGTGGCCTCGCTGGACGAGTTCCTGCGACTCGCCCGGCTGCTCCGGCTCCGCGACACACTGCCGGAGCCGGAATTGGGTCTGCTGGACCTGCTCCGGAAGCTGAAGGACAACGAATACACGGCCGAAGCCGACGTGACCGGTCTACCGGCCGGATTCACCTTCCCGGCGGCGATCACCGGTGCCCCAAACAGCATTCCCATCCAGTACGACGAGACGAACCAGAAGCTCCGGTTGACCGGAGTGATGCGTGTCGATCAGCTGTCGACCTTGTTGAATGACGCAACGCTGGCGGCGGTCACCGGCATCGCGTCGTACCAACAAGCCGTCCAAGAGCTGTACCGCTCGGTGATCGAAGCCTTCGCCGCGGACGTCGAGCTGGTGGTCGACGATTGGACCGCCGCGGACGTCTCGGCGCTCATCCTCCATCTCGACCTCCGCTGGCCGGAGGACTACCTGCTGCCCGAGACCTGGGAGCGGCTCATCCAGGCGTTCTCCTTTGCGGGCAACTTCAACGCGGGCGCCAGCACCCTGGTCCGGTTCGCGGCAACGACGATGGGCCCGGCCGAGGCCAAGACCATCAAGGAGCTGCTCCGCTCGAAGTTCGGAGCGGAAACCTGGCTGACGTTATGCGCCGAGATCCAGGACGCACTCCGGGAGCGCAAGCGGGATGCGCTGGCCGCGTACCTGCTCACCCAGCCGCAGCCGGCGGACGCGCCGACGGCGAAATGGGAGAACACGAACGACCTCTACGCCTACTACCTCCTCGACGTGGAGATGAGCGCCTGCCAGCTCACCAGCCGGCTGGTACAGGCCTCGGGCTCGGTTCAACTTTTCGTGCAACGCTGCTTCATGGGGCTCGAGCCGAGCGTGCCGGTCAACGAGGACGCAATCAGCGGGGACAGCGCCTGGCGCTGGTGGTCCTGGATGCGGAAGTACCGGGTCTGGGAGGCCAACCGGAAGATCTTCCTCTGGCCGGAGAACTGGATCGAGCCGGAGCTGAGGGTGGATCGGTCCTCCTTCTTCCGCGACCTGGAGAACGAGCTGGTCCAGAACGAGATCGGCCAGGCCAGCGCAGAGACCGCCCTGGCACACTACCTGGAGAAGCTCGACGGAGTGGCCCACCTCGAGGTCGCCGGGTTCTACCAGGAGGACGACGGCGAAAACACCATTGTCCACGTCTTCGCGCGGACTCCCGGAGGCGAGCCCCACCTCTACTATTATCGACGCTTCGACTATCACCAATGGACACCGTGGGAGCGAGTCGATCTGGAGATCCAGGGCGACTATCTGATTCCAGCGGTGATCAATCGACGGCTCTTCCTCTTCTGGCCTGTGTTCAAAGAGGTGCCAGACGAGTCGAGCAACAGCTCCGTGACGTTGCCGGCGGCGCTCGGCAGCAATACGAGCAGATTTACGCCGGACAAGACCAGCAAGATCCTCCAGATGCAGATGGCGTCCAGCGAGTATCGCGGCGGCCAGTGGACCCCCAAGCAAGTCTCCAAGAGCTTCGCCGAAAGCGCGTCCTACGACGTCGAGATCGTCAGCCGGTACTACACCTTCTTCGCGATCGATCGGAGCGAAACCGAGGGTCGCTTCTTCATCATGTATGAAGGAAACAGCCACGGAAAGACGCCGGGGATCGTCCGCGCCCGCCTCAAGGGCGAGGCGGAAATGTCAGGTTGCAGCGCGCCAGACCTGGCCTTCACGCCCAAGACACTCTATCAATCTTCGGGATTGCCGACGACCAAGCCCGACCCGATGTCCACCGGTACGGATCCGGTGGACCTGCGGTGGTTGGAGCTGAATCCTCGCCAGGACGCACCGGACAACGATCTCACGTTACAGAACACATCCATCCTGGCCGGCGCGTACAACAACGTCCCGGTTCTCCAGAACACTCCCGGGCTGTTCCAGCTGTCCCCAGGCTGGCACCAGTCGTACCTGAATCGCCTCGCCGAAAAGACCGGGACCTGGTACCCCTACTCCCCTGTCATCACCGGAACGTGGCTTCCGTTCTTCTACCGCGACAGCGAGCACAGCTTCTTCGTTCTCCCGTCGACACCGCCCAGTGGCGTCGTGAATCAGCCCCTGGGAAGCTATTATCCCGTGATCAAGGCCGTCCTGCGGAGCGACGAGGCGTACTTCGGCAGCCAGATAGACGGCTGGTTGGACGGCTTCATTCTCATGCTGACGCCGACCGAACGTGCCGACCTCGGCAACTGGCTGTTCATACAGTTGAACTTGCCCTTGGTACCTTCGACGGACGACGAACTGAAGGCCGCGATCCGGAAGGACCCCCAGCAGGCGGTGTACTTCTATCTGGTGGGGATAGCGGACCAGTATATCGACACACCGCTGTACCACTTCCAGACCTTCTATCACCCGCTGATCTGCGAATTCGGCAAGCTGCTCAACAATCCCCTGAAGGGCGTCCCGGCCCTGATGAGCCGCAACACGCAATTGCAACAAACGACGTTCCGGTTCTATGACTCGTACCATCCGACCGCGTCGGTGGTGCTGCCGACAGGTAATGTCCAGAACCCCCATTCAGAGTTCTACCCCAGGGAGGACGTCGACTTCAGCCCGGCCGGCGCCTACTCGGCCTACAACTGGGAGCTCTTCTTCCACGTTCCGCTGTTCATCGCCAATACGCTCAGCCGGAACCAGAGCTTCGAGGAGGCGAGGGACTGGTACCACTTCATCTTCAATCCGCTGGGGGTGGCCACCACGACGCCCGGCGGCTCGCCGATGAGCAAGTACTGGATCACCAAGCCGTTCTTCCAGACCAAAGATGCGCAATACCTGCAGCAACGAATCGACAGCCTCCTGCGGCTCCTGGCCGGCGATCCGACCGCGCCGGGGTATCCCCAGATGATCGGGGACATACAGCAGGCGGTCCTCGACTGGCGGACCCACCCCTTCGAGCCGCACCGGATCGCCAGTTACCGCACGGTCGCGTACCAGAAGACTGTGGTCATGAAGTACGTGGAGAATCTGGTCGCGTGGGGCGACCAGCTCTTCCGCCAGGACACGATGGAGAGCATCAACGAGGCGGCCCAACTCTACGTCATGGCGGCGGAGATCCTGGGACCCAAGCCCAAGACGGTCCCTCCACAGGCCATGCCCGTCGAGCAGACGTACAACGAGTTGGAGTTCGAGATCGACGACTTCGCCAACAGCCGGGTGCAGGTGGAGAATCTCATTCCCCGGTTGCCGGGCAATGGCAACTCCGGCGCCAACCAGCCGCCGCTGCCCATGCTCTACTTCTGCATCCCGACGAACGAACAGATGCTGGCGCAGTGGGACACGGTCGCCGATCGGCTCTACAAGATCCGCCATTGCATGAACATCGAAGGAGTGGAGCGGCAGCTCGCCCTGTTCGAGCCACCAATCAATCCGGCGGCGCTGGTCAAGGCCGTGGCCGGTGGGATGGACATCAGCGCGGCGCTCAGCGATCTGGACGCGCCGCTCCCCCTCTATCGCTTCACCATCCTGCTGCAGAAGGCCAACGAGGTCTGTAGTGACGTGCGATCGCTCGGCGCGGCACTGCTGGCGGCACTGGAGAAAAAGGACGCCGAGGCGCTCGGGCTCTTGCGACAGACTCAGGAGATCCGCTTGCTCGATGCCGTGAAGGCGCTGCGCGAGCAGCAGATCGAGGAAGCCAAGGAAAACCTCGAAGGGCTCAAGAGGTCCAAGGTCGTGGTCGAGACCAGGCGGGACCACTACCGGGACATCGAGCGTCTCAACGCCCAGGAATCACTCCAACTGAGCAAGATGGCTGAAGCGCACCTGACGGCCGAGATCGCTCAGGGCATCACGCTGGGGGCCTCGATCATCTCGTATCTGCCGGCCATCGACCTGGGTGCATCCGGATTCGGCGGATCCCCGATTGCCAAGTTCAAGATCGGAGGTCTGGAACTGGGTCAGGCCGCCAGCCTCGCCAGCGAGGTGTTGAACTTCATCTCGCAGATCGCGAGCAACGATGCCGCGATGGCATCGTCGAAAGGAAGTTTCGACCGCCGCTGGGATGATTGGAAGCTGCAGGAAAGCCTGGCCGAGAAGGAGCTGGACCAACTGGACCGCCAGATCGCGGCAGCCGAGATCCGCGTCGCCCTGGCGGAAAAGGAGCTGGACAACCACGTTGTTCAAATGGAGAGCGCCAAGGCGACCGATGCCTTCATGCGCTCCAAGTACACCAGCCAGGATCTGTACCAGTGGCAGACCGGCCAGATCTCCAGCGTCTATATGCAGAGCTACAAGCTGGCGTACGACCTGGCCAAGCGGGCCGAGCGCGGTTTTCGCTTCGAGCTGGGCTTGGCGGACAGCAGCTATATCAACTTCGGCTACTGGGACAGCCTGAAGAAGGGTCTCCTGGCCGGCGAGCGGCTCCAGTACGACCTGCGGCGGCTGGAGACCGCGTACCTGGAGCAGAACCGCCGGGAGTTCGAGCTGACCAAGCACGTGTCTCTCGCGATGCTCGACCCGCTCGCCCTGGTCAGACTGCGAGAGACCGGACGCTGCTTCTTCCGGCTCCCGGAGGAGCTGTTCGACCTGGACTATCCGGGACACTATTTCCGCCGGATCAAATCTGTCAGCGTGTCGCTTCCGTCGGTGGTGGGTCCCTATACCACGGTGTCCTGCACCTTGCGGCTGCTCAACAACAGCATTCGAGTCAACACGGCCAAGGGCGACGGCTATCCCCGCAACGCGGACAGTAACGGCCTGCCGGCCGACGACTCTCGGTTCGTCGAGAACAACATCCCATTCCGGGCGATGGTGGCGAGCAGCGGGCAGGACGACAGCGGAGTATTCGAGCTCAACTTCCATGACGATCGGTATCTACCCTTCGAGGGAGCAGGCGCGATCAGCCAGTGGGCGTTGGAGCTCTTCAGCGATCCGGCCGCCCCGGACTTTGGTAAGCCGCTGCGGCAATTCGACTACGGGACGATCACCGACGTGATCATGCATATCAAGTACACCGCCCGGGAGGACGCGGGTGTCTTCAAGAACGACGCGATCGCCCATCTCCGCGAATCCCTCGAGGAAAATGGGACCGTTCCGTCCCTACGCCTGTTCGACCTGCGGCACGAGTTCCCCAGCCAGTGGCACCGTTTCCTGAATCCTGCGGATGGGACCAAGGGAAACGTCTTCGAGCTCGAGATGAAACCCGAGCTCTTTCCCTGGAGAGACGTAGGGAAGACGCTCAAGATCGAAACCATCTTCCTGTTGGCTCGCTGCACCGATTCAGGGAGCTATTCGGTCTGGATGTCGCCTCCCCTCCCCCCGGCCGCGGCACCACCGGATCCCAACAAGGTCGCCCTCGCCCGGGTCAGCCAGTACGGCGGCCTGCACCTCGGTCGAAAGGACGTTTCGGCCCTGGGCGTCGAGGTCTCGCCGACAGACGCGCCCACGACGTGGAAGATAAAGGTGGCTCGTCCTGATGGTGGGAACCTGCAGAACGACACGGTCACGGGGACTATGGAACTCGAGGATCTGATGGTGGTGGTCCAATATGCTTGGGCGTCTTGACAACCAGCGACCAACGCATTCAGTGCATGCCGCGCGGCTCACGAAGCGCCGCCGCAGATATCCCTGGGATTCCTCGTAGCGCGGAAACCGCGCCGAACCATACTTTCCACGGTTCCAGGGGCCTCGTCCGCCAGAGGAGAGCGCTATGCCTGAGACCGATGAGATGCAAGCCGAACCCAGCGACGCAGCGGAAGGTGGCATCAGCAGGGAGGACGTGCGATGGCTGTTCGACTCGCTGATGCGCGTCCCGCTGTGGTGGCTCGTCGTCGTATCGATCGCCGTCGTGCTGAGCTGTTTGACCGTCGCGCGGGCGGCCGGCGGTTCGTACATCGTGACGTTCGCGGTCACGACCACCGCCGTCGCGTTGCTCGGCGTGATGTGGCTCCCAGCGGTGATCCGCGTTCTGGCGATCGTCTTCAGGAAGGGACGGCTGTTCGGCTTCGAGATCAGTGGCGCGGGAATGGAGGGATTTCTCGCGCTCATTGCACGCCACAAACCCGCAGGGGTGACCTTCTTGGCGACCCAGCCGCAGATCGAGCCTGAAGCCGATTGGCCCGAAGCGGATTTCGAGGTGCCTGAGAGCGAGGCCGAATGGGAAGACGAGGACAGGCCCAAAGCTCGAGCGATACCTGCCTGGGTGGAAGCGGGTGACAGGATCTATGAAGACAACCGGGACATCTTCCTCGTCCATCAAATAAGGAGTTCGCGCTGTCGGGGTCGGAGCAAAACCCCGACATCACCAGCAAGGACCGGTTCGCGTTCCTGCGCGAGCGGCTGCTCAGCAAGGAGGCGCCCGGTCCCGTGGAGGCATTCAAGGAACACGGCGCGGACTTCGTCATCGCCGACACCCTCGAGCAGCTCGTCGAGAAGATGAACGGCCTGACCGACCAGCGGCTGCTCGACGCCGCCGGGATTGGCGCCCAGATCCAGGCGCGGGACCTGCAAATGGACAACCCCTACAGCAAGGATGCCCAGGTCCAGGGCATCCGCAACGCCCGCCGCTACCTCGGCGACCGGCTGGGCCGGGTCGCGACCCCGCATAAGATCCTCGCCTCCGCCGCCGGCCCGCTCATCGCTGTGAAACTGCACATCCTGACCCGTAAGACCCTCGGCGGCATCCAGACCGACCTGCACTCCCGCGCCCTGGGCCGCGACGGGCACCCCATCGACGGGCTGTACGCCGCCGGGGAGGTCGCCGGCTTCGGTGGTGGCGGAGCCCACGGCTACAACGCCCTGGAAGGCACCTTCCTCGGCGGCAGCCTGTTCTCCGGCCGCACCGCCGGCCGCGACCTCACCCACCGACTCTGAACACCACACGCCCGCCCACCACACCGCCCGTCGCCCAGTCGGGCTGCGGGCCACTCGACTACCGCACACCGGTTCGAACCTGCTGGCACCGACCGTCCTCCTCCCATCACGGGTCGCAGACGGGCTGCCCGGGTGTCGGGGGCGGGGACACGAGAGCGGGGGAGACGTCGACCGCTCGGATTCCGGCTGGATCCAGTGGCGGAAGCGTCTCGGTCTCGTGCGGTCCGCTGCCGGCCTTCGCGCGGCGGAGCCATTTGCGGGCATACTTCACCTTTGGCTCCGAGCCTGAGTCGCGGGAGGGTCACGTGATCTCTGCTGACAGCTACCTCACAACGGTGCGCGACCGCCTTACCGAGGACGGCTGCAAGGTGACCGACGAAGCGATCGGTTCGATGCAGGCGATGGTCGGCTACCGCTCGAACATCAGAGCGCTCTCCAAGATCAACCTGTTCACCGTGGTCGCCAGCGTTCCAGAAGTGGACGAGGCCGCGATACGGGACTTCGCGCGTAAGGCCAGCGACTACGCCAAGGACAAGAAGGGGCAGTTGCGAGGGGCGCAGTCGGGCGTGGCGGCACTGGCCGTCCTGGTCGCGCCCAAGGTGGACAGCGCCGCCAAGGAGCTGGCGGCCAAGCCGTTCCGGCTCGGGGTAGGTGGGTTCGCTGCCATGGTTCAGCCGGCCGTGGTCGACCTGACTGAGGGCCGGGTGCATACGTTCCGGGGCCGGCGGGTGTGGGGGGCGGCTCTTGCCGGGTATCTGCGCGACAAGAGCGCCCGCTACCTTCCAGACCCGGCCTGAGCGCCTTGCCGCCGGCCGTTCTCGTCCCGCGGGGCAGCGTCCTCGCGCCCGCGGCGGCGAGGGGCCGTTTGGCCCGAAAGGGAGTGAGCGGTGGACCGGACAGCGTGGCTGCGGGAACGGCGCCGAATGACCGAGGAGCGGTTCGACACCCTCTATGCCGCGACCTACGACCAGGACGACGTACCGATCACCCCGACCCACCGACGGTTCGTCACCAACCTGATCGGGCGGTGCCCACCGGGTGGGCGCATCCTTGACGCGGCCTGTGGCACCGGCAAGTACTTCGCCATGCTCCTGGACGCCGGCCGCCAGCCGGTGGGCGCAGACCAGTCCGGCGGGATGCTGGCCCAGGCGCGGAGGAAGTTCCCCGACGTCGCCGTTGAGAAGGTCGGCCTGCAGGAGCTGTCCTACACCGCCGAGTTCGACGGGGTGATGTGCGTGGACGCCATGGAGAACGTCGTTCCCGAGGACTGGCAGCTGGTGCTGGCCAACCTGCGCCGGGCGCTGCGTCCCGGCGGCCACCTGTACCTGACCGTCGAGCTGATCGACGAGGGCGAGCTGGAGGCGGTGTTCGCCGAGGCGACTGCGCAAGGGTTGCCGGTGGCGCGCGGTGAGCACACCAGCCGCGGCGGGGGCTATCACTATTACCCCCGTCTTGACCAGGTGGCCGCCTGGGTGCGCGACGTCGGCTTGCGGGTGATCGAGGATGGCCACAGCGAGGGCGACGGCTACGGCTACTACCACCTGTTGAGCAAATCGCTGGCGTGACGGCGCTGCGTTCCGCCACGCCAGTGTGATGCGGTACGAAGTTCGAGCCGCTCGCCACGACGTTGCGTGACGATTGCAACAGTCCTTACTCGACAGCGGCCGCGCGGCCGGACTCGGCGTTCGGATCGGTGGGTCAGCGCTCGGAGAGGAAGGCGAGGGTGGCCTCCAGCACCTCCTCGGGTGCATGGCCGGCGTCGATGAGCCGGATCGCCCCTTCGAGGGTGCCGGTGATCAGCTCCGTGGTGACCTCGGGATCGGGGTCGCCGCGGTCGGCCAGTGCCTCCCGCAGTGGGGCGCTGAACCGCTGGTGCAGCTCCATGACGTGTTCGAGGGACTGGGGGGGGAGTCCGGCCGAGGCGGCGTAGCCGACGCGGCGGTCGTCGCTCTGCGCGAACTCCAGGTGCGTGCGGACGTAGACGGCCACCCGTACCGCCGGGTCGGGCTCGGCCTGCGTGGCGCGGCGCACCCGTTCGGTCCAGACGGCGAAGATGTCCTCCACCACTTGGGCGAGGATATCGGTGGTGGCGGAGAAGTACTTGTAGACGCTGGAGCGGGCCAGCCCGGCCCGCGCGCCGACCGCGGCCGGGGTCACCGCCTGCGGCCCGTTGGCGAGCAGCATCTCCCGCGCCGCCGCCAGCAGCGCGCTGTGCTGGCGTGCCCGGTGCTCGGCGACGGTGGGGGCGGTGATCCTTGGCATGCAGCAACTATGCCAGCCTGCCGTCGCGGATCCGTACGACCCGGTCGGCGGCGTCCAGCAGCCCGGTGTCGTGGGTGACCAGCAAGGTGGCGGTGCCGCGCCGATGGGCCTGGGCGGCCAGCAGCGTCACGATCTCCCGCGCCCGGTGCTGGTCGAGGGCCGCGGTCGGCTCGTCGGCCAGCAGCACCGAAGGCAGGTTCATGAGGGCGCGGGCCACCCCGGCCCGTTGCCGCTCCCCGCCGGACAGCTCAGAGGGTCGCCGCCCGGCCTTGCCGTCCAGCCCCACGGCCTGGAGCAGCTCGTCGGCGTGGGCCCGGTCGGCGGCGGTGATCCGGCCGTTCAGGTGCGGGATGAGCAGCAGTTGGTCCCGGACGGTGAGTGCGGGCAGCAGGTTGCCGGTCTGGAAGACGTACCCGAGACGGGTGCGGCGCAGGCCGGCCCGTGCCCGGTCGGCAGCGGCGGTCACGTCGACGCCGCCGACGCTCACCCGCCCGCGGGTCGGCCGGATCAGCGCACCGGCTACGGCCAGCAGGCTGGACTTGCCCGAGCCGGACGGCCCGACGATCGCGGCCACCTCTCCCGGCTCGACGGTGACCGTGACGTCGTCGAGTGCGGTGACGCGGCTGGTGCAGTCGCCGTACTCAAGGATGACGCCGGAAAGCGCGAGAGCGGTTGTGGCCAGTGTTGATGTCATCGGTTGGCTCCCAGGACCAGTAGCGGATCCACAGAGGTGATGCGGCGCACCGCGAAGAAGGTGCCGAGCAGGCCGAGGACGATCATCAGCAGGCCGGCGGTGAGCAGCGGCCCGGTGTCGAGGGTGATGGGCGCGTTGCTCGCGGCCGACCGGATGGCGGCGCAGAGCGCCACGCCCGCCGCCGAGCCGACCACCGTCGCCGTCACCAGGACTACGCCGCCCTGGCTCAGGGCATCGCGGAGGAGGTAGCCGGCCGAGCCGCCGATCGCCCGGACCAGCGCGATCTCCTGCTTGCGCTGGACGGTCCAGACGACGAAGAACACGCCGACCACGAAGATCGAGATGACGTAGAGGAAGCCCTGGATCAGCCGCATCGTGCCGGTCTCGGCCGTGTACCCGGGCGAGGCCCCATAGGCGGCCGACTTGGTGAGCGCGTGGAAGCCCAACCCCCGGCCCGGGTCCCGGACGCGTCCAGCGCGATCGCGGTGGCCTGGCCGTACGCTTGCGCGGGAGGAGTTTCCGGCAGCCCGTAGTGGATCCGCTGCCAGGTCCGGAGCGGCGCATACACCACGGCGATGTGGCTGTACGCCTGGTCCCCCACGGTGCCGATCACCGGCAGGCGAACGCCACTGCGCTCTACGACCAGGGTGTCACCGATGCGCACCCCCGCGTCGGCGATCTTGCGCGAGACCAGCACCCCGTCCGGCACGACGCCGAGCGGACGCCCGCTCGCCGGCCCCGGTGCGATGAAGGAGCCCGGCTCCATGCCGAACACCGCGACGTCGAGGTCCTTGCCGGTCTGCTCGGACTTGGCGTGGGCGAGCTGGTTGCCGTACGCGGCGGCCCGGCGCACTCCGGGCGTCCGGATCCACTGCTGCACGGCGTCGGACGGCACGGTGCTGCGCGAGTACAGGTCGCCCTCGACCCCCCGCTGGAAGGCGAGTGGGTGACCGGCAGGTCGCGCAGTCCGGACACGTTGTCGGCGGCCAGACCGCTGGTCAGACCGGTGAGGACCACCGCGAGCACCGAGATCAGCGCCACCACCGCGCGTTGGTCCTGTCTGGTTTGCCTGCTTCTCGTCGCCCAGCTGAACTCTGCTCGAAGAATGGAAATAATGCCTTGACAGTTCAACAGGCTCGGGTTTCTATTCACGCAACACAATCGGGCGGAGCGATGCATCGCCGCCCTGTCGGGGCAGGACGGTAGCATCGGGCGCGAGCGCGCGATAGGTCGTGCGCACTGTTGGAGGGGTGGTATGGATCGGACGCGGAGGATCGCAAGACTTCCGTCTGGACGCTGGACGAAGTGGCTCTTCTTTGCCTTCTGGGCTGTGGTGTTTGCGGTCTCGGGGCCGCTGGCGGGCAAGCTCAACGACGCGCAGAAGAATGACGCGT
>WNGD01001170.1_pt1 | contig 57416 bp, 53 predicted proteins | sample 5400671 | NCBI WGS metagenome assembly WNGD01 (sample SAMN13153369, study PRJNA577476) | soil metagenome | isolation source: 40 cm soil or saprolite under grassland replicate 2 | place: USA:California | collected 2016-06-15 | reverse complement strand
GATACGCGGCGGTTGGCGGATTGTTTTGCGGCGGTGGACTACTTTGAGCAGCGGGCGTTGCCGTTTGTGGTGGCGGTCAACTGTTTCAATGGGTTGTTGGCGCATGCGGTGGAGGATGTGCGGGATGCGCTGGCGATCAACGAGGACACGCCGATCTTGCTGTGTGATGCGCGGACGCGGGAGTCGGCCAAGGCCACCCTGATCGAGTTGGTCCAGCACGCCCTCGCCCGCGCCTCCGCCGCACTGTCCGGCGGCCTGCCCGCCCGTTCTGGCACCACCCGCTGAAGAAGCCCCTGGGGAGCCCTGAGGGTGCGCCTCGGCCACTCCAAGCAGCGTCACGCTACATTGACCATCGGTCACGTACCGTGATCAAGGCTGCTTGCCGCAAGGAGGGGTGCTGTGAGGGAGGCGGCAACACCGACCGTGCTCGCCTTGGGCGAGGCGCTGCTGCGGCTGTCGGCCCCTGGCCGCACACGCCTGGAGCAGGCGCACAGCCTGCGGGTCCACGTTGGCGGCGCGGAGTTGAACGTGCTGATCGTCCTCGCCCAGCTCGGCATGCGGGCTCGTTGGGTCACCGGCTTGCCCGACAACCCGCTGGGCCGGCTGATCGAGCGCCACGCCCGCGCCTGCAGCGTCGAGGTGGCGGCGCAGTGGGAGGCCGGTGGCCGTGCCGGCCTGTACTTCGTCGAGCATGGCGCGCCGCCACGGCCCTCGGAGGTGCTCTACGACCGCGCCAGCTCCACCGCGAGCCGGCTCGCCGCCGGCCAGCTCGACTGGGACGCCCTGCTCAGCGGGGCCGCCTGCCTCCACGTCAGCGGCATCACCTGCGGCCTCGGGCCGGGCCCGCACCAGGCAGCCCTGGAAGGCCTCGCCGCCGCCCGAAAGCGTGGCGTGACCACCAGCTTCGACGTGAACTACCGCTCGAGGCTTTGGTCACAACAGGAGGCGCGGCCCCGCCTGCTGGAGGCGCTGGGCACCACCGACGTGCTGTTCGCCTCGCCGCACGACGTCGAGTTGCTGCTTGGCGAGTCGGGTTCCGCTCCGGGTTCCCCCACCGACCGCGCCGCGCGGCTGCGCGATGCGCATGGCCTCGGCGTGGTGGTGCTCTCCGGCCGGGAATACGCCGGGCACGACACCGTCCGCACCTCCGCGACCGCGGTGGCGGACGCGGTGGTCAAGGGCGAGCCGTGCGAGGCCCAGGTCATCGACGCCTTCGGCGCGGGCGACGCCGGCGCGGCTGGGTTCCTGGCCGCCTACCTCACCGGTCAGCCCCTGGAGGCGGCGGTTGCCCAGGCCGCCCGCTTGGCCGCGCTGGCCCACACCGTTGAAGGGGACGCGCTGCTGCTCCGCGCACAGGACCGCGACGCTGGCTACGGAGAGGGCAGGAGGATCATGCGATGACCACCTCTAACCAGGACCGCACGCTTAACCAGGGCCGGATGCTGGAGGCCGTCCGCGTTGGCCGCCTGGTGCCGATCCTGCGATTGCGCGACCACGGCCGCGCGGTCGAGGTCGCCGAGACGCTGGTCGCCGCGGGCGTCCGCGCGCTGGAGCTGACCCTCGGCCTGGCGAGCGCTCCCGGGGCGATTGAGGCGGTCGTGGGAGTGGTGGGGGACCGCGTCTCCGTCGGCGCCGGGACAGTGCTGAGCGCAGACGACGTCCGCCGCGTGGCCGCAGCCGGCGCTGAGTTCTGCGTCTCGCCGCATTTCGACCAGGCGGTGGTGGAGGCTGCCCTGGCGGCCGGGCTGGTGCCGATTCCCGGGACCTTCACCGCCTCGGAGATCGTCGCGGCACGCGCGGCCGGTGCGCCGCTGGTCAAGCTCTTCCCCGCCGGGCCGGTGGGTCCTGGGTACCTCAAGGCGCTGCTTGGGCCCTTCCCTGATTTGGCCGTGATCCCGACCGGCGGCATCGGCATCGACGATGTGCCGCGCTGGCTCGAGGCCGGCGCGGTCGCGGTCGGCCTCGGCTCCGACCTGGTCCCAGCCTCCGGTGCGCTCGACGGCCTGGCGGACCGAGCGCGCCGCGCGGTCGCCCTGGCGGTGCCGTCGTGAGCGCCAGCACGGACACCCGTCCGAGCGCGATCGTGGTCGGGGCCGGGATCTTCGGTGTCAGCACCGCTCACCAGCTCGCCGCCGATGGCTGGCAGGTGACCCTGATCGACCAGGACGAGCCCGGCGACCCGCGGGCCACCTCCAGCAGCCGCTCGCGGGTGATCCGCTACGGCCACGGCGGCGACGCGTGGTACACCCGGCTCGCCTGGCGTGCCCGCACGCTCTGGAAGCAACTGGAGGAGGAGACAAGGACGCCGCTGCTGGTCGAGTCGGGGATGGTGTGGTTTTCGCAGGGAGCGCCGACCGACGAGGCGTTCGTGGCCGGCACCGAAGCCGTCCTGCGGGCCGAAGGCATCCCGGTGGAGCGCCTCACCCCCGACCAGGTGGCCGCCCTCTTCCCCGAATCTGGGTGCAACACTGACGACCTGGCGTTCGGGGTGCTGGAGCCGGCCGCTGGCGCGCTCCACGCCCATACGGCGGTCACGCTGCTCGCCGAGCTGGCGGTCGCCAAGGGCGCACGCTGGCGCCGGGGCGAGGCGCGGCCCGCTGGCGACCCGCGCGGCAGCGCGGTCGCCCTGGACGGCGAGGTCCTGCACGCCGACCGGGTGGTCTGGGCGTGCGGGCCGTGGCTGCCGCAGCTGTTCCCCAGGCTGGTGGAGGTGCGGGTGGGGCGGATCGAGTACTGGTACTACCAGGCACCCCCCGGCTGGGCCATGCCGCCGCTGCCGATCTGGTACGACTTCGGCAGCAACTACTACGGCATCTTCGCGCTGGACGAGCACGGCCTCAAGATCGCCCCTGACGACGCCGGCGCCGACTTCGACCCGCAGCACGGCAGCCGCGAGCTGGACCACAATGGCGAGCCGGAGGCGCGCGCCTACCTGGCACGCCGCTTCCCCGCCCTGGCGCGGGCGGGGCTCACCCTCAGCGGCGGGCGGGTCTGCCAGTACGAGCTGACCCCCGACCACGAGTTCATCCTGGCGCCGCTGCCGGGTGTGCCTGGCGCCTGGGTGCTCGGCGGCGGCTCCGGCCACGGCTTCAAGCACGGCCCTGCCCTCGGCGAGTACGTCGTCCGGCTGCTCAGCGGCACCGAGGAGCCCCTGCAGCGCTTCGGCCTCACGACGCCCCGCACGCCGATCGAGGTGGCCAGCGCCAGCGCCGGCACCACCGACTTCATCCGGTAGGGACCCAGGGAGCGCAGACCCGAGCACGTGGACGCGGCGCCTGGGCGGGACGGACCACCGCCCAGGCGCCGCGCGTTGCAACCGCCAGCTCAGCAGCTCAGGGAGCGGGCAGCGGGTTGGTGTTGGCGGAGTTGAAGGCCTGCACGCCGGCCTCGTTGTCCCCGTCGAACGGGGTGACCGGGCTGTCCTTGCCGAGGCAGAAGTCGTCGCCCTTGGGGTCGGCGAACCAGGCGCCGACCTGGTTCAGGTCAACCCGGGTGCGCACGCCGTTCACCAGCGTGGACGAGAACGCCTCCTGCACGATCAGGTTGAAGGTGGCGCTGGCCTCGCCATCGCCGTTCGAGCTGAAGTCCCCGATGTACTCGGCAGCGCCGAACGGCGCCCCAGGAGTCTGGATCAGGAAGGTGGTGAAGTCGCGGTTGGGCGGCAGGCCGGTGGCGTGGACCTTGAAGACGTCGGAGCCGGTCTGGTCGGTGGTCAGCTTGACGGTGACGTTCACGTTGGCGTGCGGCATGCAGGCCGCCAGCTGCGGCGAGGACGGGGTCAGGTGCAGCCGCACCTGGTCCGCCGCGCTGGTGCTGGCGACAGCGGCCAGGGCGGTGCCGCCCACCAGGGCGATCACCGCGACTCCTGCCGCGATCAGTCGAGTGGCTCGGGACACGGGTGTGCTCCATTCAGTTCTTTGAGGCATTGGATTTCGGTCAATGTCGATCGACGCTGGGGAATACGAGCCGGACCCTCGCATGGTTCATCCCTGACTTTTTTGGCCCGAAGGCGGGCACGGTTGCTCGCTTCGCCTGGAGATGACCGATGCGCACGACTGGACATCCCCGCTTCTTGTGCGCTATAGAAAACCTGCGCAATGTTTCCTCTTGAATCACGAACGTGATTTTTAGGAGTGGAGATGGGAATCGCGGTCCTGTTCTTGGTGCTCGGGGTGGTGTGGCTCGTGCAGCTCGGGCTCACCTACCTGCAGGCACGGCGGTTCATGGCCCGCGTGCGGGTGCTGCGCCGCTCGGGGACGGTGGCCATCGGCTTGTCAGGCTCCCGCGTGCGGGGCCGCGCCTACGTGGTGCTGGCGGTGGGGCCGGACGGCCTGGTGCGAGCCGCCGAGACGCTCCGCGGCGCCACGGTGTTCGCCAGCGCCCGCCCGGTCCCCGCCCTGGTGGGAATCTCCAGCGCCGCACTGGCGGCCAAGGAGACGGCAACTGCAAACGCAACCGCAGCAGCGACCAGGAAGGAACTCCCGGCGCGTGTCCTGGAGGCAGCCCAAGAGGCCGCCCTCCACCTCCACCCACAGCTCCGCCGCCACCCCGAGCACCAGCAGAAGGGAGGCAGGCGGACGCTTTCCGCACCGATTCGGCTGTTCTCGAACTGGAAGCAACGCAGCAAGGAGGCTGGCACGTGAACTTGATCCACGCCGTCGGGGGGTACCCGCTGGCCGACGTGAACCACACCCTCGGGCAGTGGGCGACCAACTTCATCGGGGTGTTCCAGCGGGGCGGCACGACCTTCGTCTCCCTGCTCACCGGGATCGTCCCGCTGCTGATCGTCCTGCTGACGGCGGTCAACGCGCTGATTCGCCTGATCGGCCCGGAGCGGATCGACAAGATCGGCGAGCTGGCGGGGCGCGAGGGGATTCGCTACTACCCGCTCCGCTACCTGGTGCTGCCGTTCCTGGCGGTGTTCTTCCTGACCAACCCGATGGCCTACACCATGGGCCGCTTCCTGCCGGAGAAGCGCAAGCCGGCCTTCTACGACTCCGCCGTGAGCTTCGTGCACCCCATCCTCGGGCTGTTCCCGCACGCCAACCCCGGTGAGCTGTTCGTCTACGCGGGGATCGCCGCCGGCATCACCAAGCTGGGCCTGCCCCTCGGCGACCTGGCCGTCCGCTACTTCTACGTCGGCCTGGTGGTCATCTTCCTGCGCGGCGTCGTCACCGAGGCGATCACCAACGTCATGTGGTCCCGCCAGAGCGCCAGCGACACCGGCGCCGAGGTGGTCTCGGGGCTCGACAGCGCACAGCCGGCGACGGAGAGGGCATGACCATGGACGCGATCAACGCGCTGCTCAACCGCATCGGCCGCGCCGTCGGCGGCGTGGTCGGCGCCCTCTACCAGGCGGGGCGCGACTCGATCGACACGGTGATCCGCAACGTGATCCCGTTCATAGCGTTCATCTCGCTGATCATCGGCATCATCCTGGCCACCGGGATCGGCAAGTTCATCGCCGACCGCATCTCGCCGCTGGCCTCGAGCCTGCCTGGCCTGCTGGTCATCTCGCTGATCTGCGCGCTGCCGGTGCTGTCGCCGCTGCTGGGGCCGGGTGCGGTGATCGCCCAGATCGTCGGCACGCTGCTCGGCGTCCAGATCGGCCAGGGCAAGATCCCGGCGCAGTACTCGCTGCCCGCCCTGTTCGCGATCAACCCGCAGGTGGGCTGCGACTTCATCCCGGTCGGCCTGGCGCTCGGCGAAGCCGAGGAACACACCGTCGAGGTCGGCGTGCCCGCGGTGCTGTTCTCCCGGCTGATCACCGGCCCGGTGGCGGTGGTGATCGCCTACCTGGCGAGCTTCGGGCTCTACACGGGCAAGTAGCGCCAGCGAATCTGTCCAGCAAATTCGTCCAAGGAGGGAGGGAGCAGACGCGATGGCCGAGTACAAGGCGGTCAAGATCCAGGCTGGCAGGGGTGGCTGGGGCGGTCCGCTCACCGTCAAACCGAGCGAGGAGCGGCCGCTGGTCGTGTCGATCACCGGTGGCGGGATCCACCCGGTCGCCCAGCGGATCGCCGAGCTGACCGGCGCGCAGGCGGTCGACGGTTTCAAGGGCTCGGCGCCCTTCGCCAAGATCGCGGTGGCGGTGATCGACTGCGGCGGGACCGCGCGCGTCGGCGTGTACCCGATGAAGAAGGTGCCGACTGTGGACGTCTACCCGACATCGCCGTCCGGCCCGCTCGCCGCCTTCATCAAGGAGGACATCTTCGTCTCCGGCGTGAAGCCCGAGAACGTGACCCAGGCATGAGTGATGCGTGAGGTGGTCCGGTACGAGTCAGAAGTGGTCGAGGTGGGCGGCGAGGTGCCCAGCTTCGTGGAGGCCGGCGTGCTGGTGTGGTTCCACGACGACGCCCCGGAGGAGCTGCGCTGGTTCAGCGTGCTCCACCGCCCCACCACGACCGCTGGCGGGGTGGCCCCAGGCGACGTGGTCTGGATCGACGACCACGCGCTGCGGGTCACCGCCGTCGGCGAGGTGGCCAACAAGAACCTGGTGCTGCTCGGCCACCTCGACCTCAAGGCCAACGGCGCGCTGGAGGCGCCCCTGCCCGGCGACGTGTGCGTCGAGCAGGGCGTCCTCCCGCCGGTCCAGATCGGGACCCGCCTGCGCATCGTCGCCGGGAACCAGGGCAGAAAGTAAAAGGGGCAAGGAGACGCATGAGGGAGATGAGCTGGTCGAGACGGTTGCGGGAGCGCGAGTATGCCCACGGGCGTCCCGTGCGGATCGGCCTTGCCGGGGCTGGGCAGATGGGCAGCGGCTTCGTCGCCCAGGTCCGCCGCATGACCGGGATGCAGATCGCGGCGGTCGCGGACGTGGTGCCCGGCCGTGCCATAGCGGCGTTCGGCTCCGGCGCCACCGTTGTCGAGGGTGACGACCCCGACCGCCTGGCCGAGGCGATCTGGGACGGCCAGGCGGTGGCCGTGCCCGACGCCGGGCTGCTCGCGGCGCTGCCGCTCGACGCGGTGGTCGATGCCACTGGCGTCCCCGAGGTGGGCGCGGGCCTGGCGATCGCGTCGCTGCTGGCCGGCAAGGACGTCGCCGTGCTGAACGTGGAGACCGACGTCACTGTCGGTCTGCTCCTCGCCCAGGTGGCCAGGGCGACCGGCCGGGTCTACACGGTCTGCCGCGGCGACGAGCCGGCCGAGGCGAAGCTGCTGGTGGACTTCGCCCGCGACCTCGCCTTCGAGGTGGTCTGCGCCGGCAAGGGCAAGAACAATCCCCACCACCCGCACGCCACGCCGGACTCGGTCGCCGCCGAGGCTGCCGGGAAGGGCATGAACCCTAAGATGCTGGCCAGCTTCGTGGACGGCTCCAAGACCATGATCGAGATGGCCGCCCTGGCCAACGCCACCGGTCTGGAGGTCAGCCGGCGCGGCATGACCGGCCCGTCCACCACCGTGGACCAGCTCGCGCAGGTGTTCCGGCCGGCGGCCGACGGCGGCGTGCTCGACCGTCCCGGCGTGGTCGACTACGCCACCGGGCCGGTCGCGCCGGGTGTGTTCGTGGTGGCGCGCAGCAACGAGCCAGTGGTCATCGAGGAGATGGCCTACCTCAACATGGGCCCCGGCCCCTTCTTCAGCTTCTACCGCCCCTACCACCTGGCCAGCATCGAGGCGCCGCTGTCGGTGGCGGCGGCAGTGCTCGACCGCGCCCCGAGCCTGGTCGCCGAGCGCTGGATGGCCGAGGTGATCACCCTGGCCAAGCGTCCTCTCACCGCTGGCGAGCGGCTCGACGGCATCGGCGGCGAGCACTACTACGGCGTGGTCGATGCGGCCAGCGTGGCCAAGGCCCAAGGTCTGGTGCCGATCGGCCTCGCCGCCGGCGCGACGGTACGGCGCGACGTGCCCATCGACCAGCCGCTTACCTGGGACGACGTCGAACTCGACCCGGACTCGGTGATCGTCAGTCTGCGGCGGCTGCAGGACCGCCTCTTCGACGCTCCTCATCCCCACGGGCGGAACGGTGCTGGCGTGGGGCTCCAAGACGCACTGCATCCCGCTGGAACGCACATAAGTCAGCAATGACGCACAATGTTGCCTATGGTCCGAGCGAACAGATCAATTGACGAACTGGCCAAAGTGGCGCAGCTCTACTATCTCGACGACCTCTCCCAGCAGGAGATCGCCGAGCGGCTCGGCACCACCCGCTCCAACGTGTCGCGCATGCTGAAGGCCGCCAAGCAGGCTGGGCTGGTGGAGATCCGCGTGGTCCACCCGACCCAGCGCGACCGGGAGCTGGAGGCCGCCCTCAAACGGCGTTTCCGCCTCCACGAGGCCCGCGTGGCGCCCTTCGACCCGGCCGCGGGGGCAGGGGCAGGGGCCGGGGCCGGGCACGGCCAGCAGCCGCTCACCCACGTCGGCAAGCTCGCCGCGGGCTGGCTCGACGAGGTGTTGCGCGACGGCATGGTGCTGGGGCTGTCGTGGGGCATCTCCCTGCAGGCGATGGTGGACGAAGTCGTCCCGGAGCGCCGCCACGCGATCGAGCTGCGGCAGCTGGTCGGTGGCCTTTCGGCGCTGCAGGCGGGTGCCAGCGGCCACGAGCTGATCCGCGGGCTGGCCGAGCGGCTCGGCGCCGACTACGCCTACCTGCACGCACCCGCCCTGTTCGAGTCGCAGGCGGCCTGCCGCACGCTGCTGGAGGAGCCCTCCATCCGCGACTACCTGGAGCGCGCCCGCCAGGTGGACGTGGCGCTGGTCGGCATCGGCGCCCGCGGGGTCGGCTCGTCGGCCGCGATCGTGGAGGCGCTCAACCTCAGCCCGGCCGAGCGCGCCGAGCTGGAGGCCTCCGGCTTCGTCGGCGACGTCTGCGCCCGCTACTTCGACCTGAACGGCCAGGAGGTCCGCTCCGCCGCCCGCAACCGGGTGCTCGCCGTCAGCCTCGAGGACCTGCGCCGCATCCCCACGGTGGTGGGCGTGCTGGCAGGCCGCGAGAAGGCCCTCGGCACCCTCGGCGCCCTGCGCGGCCAGATGCTCGACGTCCTGGTCTGCGACGAGGCCGCCGCTCGCTCCATCCTCGAATTCGATGGCGCAACGCCGCCGGGGGCCTGAACCGCCATGCCAAAGCAAGAAAAACGAAAGGGAGTACCGACGTGACCAAGCTCGCCACCGACCCGGATGCCGCCCGCCGTGCCCTGACCACCATGTGGACGATCCGGCGCTTCGAGGAAGCGGTCGACGAGCTGTTCGCCCGCGGCCTCATGCACGGCACCATGCACCTGTCGATCGGGCAGGAGGCGGTGGCGACCGGCGCCTGCCTGGCCCTCCGCAACGACGACCTGATCACCTCCACCCACCGGGGCCACGGCCACTGCATCGCCAAGGGCGCCGACCCCGGGCGGATGATGGCCGAGTTGCTCGGCAGCGAGAGCGGCTACTGTCGCGGCCGCGGCGGCTCGATGCACATCGCCGATGTCGCCAGCGGCAACCTCGGCGCCAACGGCATCGTCGCCGGTGGCATCCCGATCGCGGTTGGCGCCAGCCTCGCCCACCGCCTCCAGCACAGCGACCGGGTGACCGTCTGTTTCTTCGGCGACGGCGCCGCCAACGAGGGCGCCTTCCACGAGGCCGCCAACCTCGCCGCGATCTGGGACCTGCCGGTGGTGTTGATCTGCGAGAACAACCACTACGGCATGTCGATGGCCACCACCAGGGCCTTCCGGATCAAGTCCATTGCCGACCGCGCCGCCGCCTACGGCTTCGGTGGCGAGACCGTGGACGGCAACGACCTGCAGGCGGTCAACGACGCGGTCGCTGCCGCCGTGGCACGGGCCCGCTCCGGCGCCGGCCCGACCCTGATCGAAGCGGTCACCTACCGCTGGAAGGGCCATTCCAAGAGCGACCAGAACCGCTACCGGACCCGCGAGGAGATCGCCGACTGGAAGCTGCGCGACCCGATCACCCGCTTCGAGGCCGCCGCCCGCGACGCCGGCTCCCTGGATGAGGACGGCCTCGCCGCGATCCGAGTCATCGCCCGCGACACCGTCCGCGAGGCGATCCGCAGCGGCCGCGCCGGCCCAGCGCCGTCGCCCGACGACCTGCTCCCGGCGGTCTACGCCCAGGGGGTCGTCTGACATGCCGGCGACCTCGACCTCGACCATGACCTACGCCGAGGCGATCCGCGCCGCGCTCGCCGAGGAGCTGGAGGCCGACTCCAGGGTGGTGCTGCTCGGCGAGGACATCGGCGTCTACGGCGGCGCCTTCGGCGTGACCCAGGGTCTGCTCGACCAGTTCGGCGCCGAGCGGGTCCGCGACACGCCCATCTCCGAGGAGGGCATCGTCGGCGCTGCCGTCGGCCTGGCCCTCTGCGGCATGCTGCCCGTCGCCGAGATGCAATTCTCCGACTTCACCGCCAACGCCATGGACCAGCTCGTCAACCAGGCCGCCAAGCTGCACTTCATGCTCGGCGGCGCGGTCCAGGTCCCGCTGGTGCTGCGCCTGCCGGCCGGCTCCGGCACCGGCGCGGCCGCGCAGCACTCCCAGAGCCAGGAGGCCTGGTATGTGCACACCCCTGGCCTCAAGGTGGTGATGCCCTCCAGCCCGGCCGACGCCAAGGGCCTGCTGTACAGCGCCATCCACGACCCCAACCCGGTGGTGTTCTTCGAGCACAAGCTGCTGTACCGCTCCTCTGGTCCGGTACCCGAGCCCGGCCAGCGCGTCCCGCTCGGCCGGGCGGCGGTGCCGCGCGAGGGCCGCGACCTGGTGATCGTTGCCACCGGGGTGATGGTGCCGCGCTCGCTGGCAGCGGCGGAGGAGTTGGCCGGTGAGGGTGTCGAAGCCACCGTGGTCGACCCGCGCACCCTCCAGCCGCTCGACGACGCCACCATCCTGGAGCGGGTCAGCGCCAGCGGCCGGGTCCTGCTGGTCCAGGAGGCGCCCCGCACCGCCGGGTTCATGGCCGAGGTCGCCGCCCGCATCGCCGAGTCCAGCGCCTTCAGCGACCTGGTCGCACCGATCGCGCGGCTCTGCGGCCTCGACACGCCGATCCCCTACAACCCCGACCTCGAGAAGGCCGCGGTGCCGCAGGTGCCGGACATCGTCCGGGAGGCACGGCGGCTGCTGAAGGGAGCCCCTGCCCATGCGTGAGATCCAGGTGCCCATGCCCAAGCTCTCCATGACCATGGAGGAAGGCGAGCTCGCCGCCTGGCACCGGCAGGAAGGCGACACCATCGAAGCCGGTGAGATCCTCTGCGAGGTCGCCTCCGACAAGGCCGAGATCGAGGTCGAGTCCCCGGTGGACGGCACCGTCGTCCACCTCCACGCCGCCGAGGGCGACGTCGTCAAGGTCGGCGCCCCCATCGCCACCCTCGCCACCGAAGCCGACGATCTGTTCGGCGACCTAATCGATTAGCGAGTAGCGAGCTAGTCGCGGCGGCCCTGCAGCACCCGCAGTTCGTGCTCCAGCTTGGCCGGCTTGGTGATGACCGCGCCGGGCAGGGCGCGGGCGAACGACAGGGGATGGCCGATCGCCGCGCGCAGCATCCGCATCGGCTTGGTCAGCACCCGGTGCTCGGCGTCGCTGACGTAGTCGCGGCGCAGGGTGGGGAGATCCTTGGCGATTTCGTGGCCGCAGTTGGAGCAGACCGTGGCAGCGAGCAGCCGCCCGGCGTAGACGACCTCGTGCAGGTGCTCCCCCTGGCAGTTCGTGCAGTTCAAGACGACTAGATGGACATGCTCCATGGCGTACCTCGTGACCGGGGGCCGGACGTTCGCGTATGCGCTGCCAGCAGGCGTTCGGCGATGAACAGATCGTCGGGGAAGGTGACCTTGAGGTTCCCGGGATCGCCGGCCACCACCCGCACCGGCACCTCGGTGTAGCGCTCCACGCAGGCCGCTGTGTCGGAGCCGACGAAGCCGTCGCTCGCCGCCGCCTCGTAGGCGGCCAGCAGCGGCCCCGCCCGGAACGCCTGCGGCGTCTGCACGGTGACCAGCGTGTCATTGCCCCCCGAGCCCGAAGTGAGGCGGCCCGCAGGGTCGATCCCGAGCAGGTGCTCGGCCGGCACCCCTGGCACTGCCGCCCCGTCGCGCCTGGCAGCCCGGATGACCCGCTCGATCATCTCGGCGCTCGCCAGCGGCCGGGCGGCGTCGTGGATCAGGACGACGTCGATCGCCCCGCCACGGATCTCCTCGGCCAGGTGCAGCAGCGCCCGGTGCTCCGACTCGTGCCGGGTCGTCCCACCCACCACGACGTCGACCGCCACCTCGGGCAGCTCCTCGTCCAGCACCTCCCGGGCCAGCTCCTCGTCCTTGTCTCGCACCGCCAGCACCAGCCGCCCAACCCCAGGCGCCCGCGCCAGCGCCGCCAGCGACCATGTCAGGATCCGCTGGCCCCCCAGCGGCAGGTACACCTTGTTGCGGCTGTGCCCGACCCGCGTTCCCGTCCCCGCCGCGAGCACGATCCCCGCGTGGGTGGAAGGAGTGGCACCGTTCTTCCCCATACACCCATCATAGCTGGTCACAGGCGTTTTTGAGCTGAGACCGCCGTCGCGGAGCAATCCGGCCCTACCCAGGCGGCAGCGCTGAAGTAGACTGGCCGGCCAGATGGCGGATCCGCTGGGCGGGATCGCCAACGAACGGGGGAGGAGCCGCGCTTGGACGAGGGCATGGCCTTCGAGCTGCTCGCCGCCTCGCTGCGTGCGTCCAGCAGCGACCTGGAGACGTTCGTGAAGGTCCTGGCCGGCAAGCTGGAGGAGGCTCTGCCAGGGAAGGCGCGGGTGGAGCGCCGAGCGGCGCGGTTCCTGTCCAAGGAGACGCGGGTCGAGCGGGTCGAGTGCCAGCTCGGCGACCGGCGCTACCTGCTGGCCGCCCATCGCGGCGCGGTCGAGACCCGCTGCGCCACGGTCGTGCGCGGGATCGTGCTCAAGTCCGAGCAGCTCCCGCTGGACGCGTGGATCGACGCGCTCGCCCGCGACCTGGCCAGCGAAGCGCAGCAAAGCGAGGCGTCGAGGCTCGCGCTCGAACGCCTCCTCACCCAGGAGTAGGTGAGAATCCATGCCACTGTTCCGGAGAGGAGGCGCGGGCGGCCCCCCGGCCCCGGACCGCGAGGCGCGCCAGCGGGCCGAGGCCGAGCAGGCCGCGTCGCGTGAGGCGCTGGAACGCGGCGGCCTCCCGCTCAAGGCGCAGCAGCGGCTCGCCGAACTCGGCGCGGCTGGCGCGGGCCCGGGTGGCGGCAGCAGCTTTACCTCCGACCTGTCGGTCAACGAGTTCGCGCTCGGTGCCCAGGCGGGGCTGCGGCCCCTCTCGCAGGTGATGGGCAGCTCCGTCTATCACGTCGGCTGGCAGCAGATGCCTGGCAGCTGGGGTGGCGGCTGGGGTGCCGGCTGGCAGCCCGACGGGATCTCCCAGGAGCTGGGCGTCCTCTCCGACGCCTGGAACAGCGCCCGGCGGCTTGCCTTCGGCCGGCTGGAACAGGAGGCCCGCCTGGTCGGCGCCCACGCGGTCGTCGGCGTCCACCTGACCCGCCGTCAGCACGAATGGGCGTCGGGCGCGATCGAGTACATGGCGGTCGGCACGGCGGTGCGGATCGACGGCGCGCCCCCAGCCGAGCGGCCGGCCCTCACCGACCTCTCCGGCCAGGACTTCTGGAAGCTCTGGCAGGCGGGGTATGCGCCGCTCGGCGTGGTCGGTGCCTCCACTGTCTTCTACGTCATGCCGAGCTGGTCGACGCAGTGGGCCCAGTCGGGTGGCTTCTTCGGCTCGGGCGGCTGGAACAACCAGGAGCTCAGTGACTTCACCCAGGCGCTCTACGAGGCCCGTGAGGTCGCGCTGAGCCGGGTGACCGCCGAGGCGAAGGCCCTCGGCGCGGCAGGCGTCGTCGGCGTCGCCATCGACCAGAGTGAGCGCGAACGGGAAGTCGAACGCAACAACCGCAAGCGCACCGACCTGATCATCACCTTCCACGTCCTCGGCACCGCCATCGGCGAGCAGCGCGACCAGGCGGAAGGGATCAAGGTGACGCCCACAGTGGCGCTCAGGACAGGAGTTCGGCAATGAGTAGCTACGATCCGGCCTCGACCGCGGGGGTTCCCGTTCACGGGCGCGAGCGCATCGCGCAGATGAAGCGGGGCCTGTTCACCTCCGACCTGTCGGTCAACGAGTTCCTGCTGGTTAAGCAGGCAGGCTTCGAGCCGCTCGGCCTGGTGGTGGGCAGCTCGATCTACCACATCGGCTACCAGCAGTCGGCCTGGAAGCAGTCGATGGAGATGGCCGTGCTGTCGCAGGCGATGTATGAGGCCAGGGAGTTGGCCATGACCCGCATGGAGGAGGAGGCCGACCAGCTCGGCGCCGACGGCGTCGTCGGGGTCCGCCTGGACATCGGCCGCTACGAGTGGGGCCAGCACATGGCCGAGTTCATCGCCATCGGCACCGCTGTCCGGCACCGCGAGGGCGAGCTGCACCGCGCCCCGAACGGCCGCCCCTTCACCAGCGACCTCTCCGGGCAGGACTTCTGGACGCTGCTCGCCTCCGGGCACCGCCCGGTCGGCATGGTCATGGGCTCCTGCGTCTACCACGTCGCCCACCAGGGCATGTTCGCCGCGATGCGCCAGGTCGGCCAGAACGTGGAGCTGCCCAACTTCACCCAGGCCCTCTACGACGCCCGCGAGCTGGCCATGGAGCGGATGCAGCGCGAGGCCGAGGAAGTCCAGGCCGAGGGCGTCGTGGGCGTGCAGCTCCAGGAGCGCTCCCACGGCTGGGGCTCCCACGTCATCGAGTTCTTCGCCGTCGGCACCGCCATCGTCCCGCTCGGCGGAGAGCGCCAGCTGCCGCCGCCGACCCTGACGCTCAGCCTGACCGACTGACCGATCTGGTCCGGAGCCTCAAGGCCATCCTGGAGCGTGAGATCCCCCCGTCCAGGTAAGGTGGGACACGCTCGCAAATCCGGACTCAGCTGGGGCCAGGGAGGCGACCATGAGCGTCACCGACGAGCTGCTCGACAACAACCGCGCGTACGCGGCGAGCTTCGACAAGGGGGACCTGCAGCTGCCGCCGGCCAAGCCGGTCGTGGTGGTGGCGTGCATGGACGCGCGGCTGATCCCGACCAGGGTGCTGGGGCTGAACGAGGGCGACGCGCACGTGATCCGCAACGCCGGCGGGGCGGTCACCGACGACGTGATCCGCTCGCTGACGATCTCCCAGCGGCTGCTTGGCACCCAGGAGGTCATCCTCATCCACCACACCGACTGCGGCATGCTCACCTTCGCCGACGACGACCTGAAGCGCCAGGTCCAGGCCGACACCGGCATCCGCCCGCCGTTCGCCTTCGAGGCCTTCCCCAACCTGGAGGAGGACGTGCGCCAGTCGGTCGCCCGCATCAAGGCCAGCCCCTTCGTCCCCCACACCGACCAGGTCCGCGGCTTCGTCTACGAGGTCGAGAGCGGCCGCCTCCGCGAGGTCACCTGAACCTGAACCGCTACTTGAGGGTGAACGCCTGCTCGAAGCCTTCCGGCCACACCGCTGAGCCCTCGCCGAGCCAGAACACGTCCCTGCTGCGGTAGAACACCGCGAAGGTGCGGCCGCCGGAGTGGAAGGCGATCCAGCGCGCGTGCGTCTTCTCCCCGTTGTGGAACCAGGTGTACTCCCAGGCCGATGCCGGTTGCCCCTTATAGGTCCAGTCGTTCTTCAAGTGGACCTGGGTGTAGTCATTTGCCTTGTTGGCGGCGGCGAACGAGGCCGCCTCCGCCTTCAGCCATCGGAGCGGATCCTGGGTTCGGGGCAGCACGCGGACCTGGAAGGCCGCTTCGAATTCACGCTCGCCGACCCGCGCCACGTCAGTGGTGGTGCCGGTCGCGCTGACCTGCCAGGTCTGCGGCACGCCGACGCTGTAGCCGCCTGCCTGGTTGGTCGCCGAGGTCCAGAACTTCGGCAGAACCTGTCCAGCAGCGGCCTGTTCGGTGGTCGGCAGCGTGGACGGGACCCCCACCGTGGTCGCCGTGCTCTCCGAGCTGCCCTGACCGCTACCGCCCGCTGCCTGTGACGCGGTCGTGCTGGAGGTCGCTCGTGGCGGGGTCGTCGCCGATGACGATCGCTCGGCCTGCCCGCTGTCCGCGCCGCTGTGGCTGTGGCTCGGCGAGTTGGCCGACGGCTGCGGCACGCTGAAGACTCCGCTGTGCCAGAGCCAGAGGGCGAGCGCGATCAGCGCGGCGGCGAGCACCGACCCGGCCACCGCGCGCGGTCGCCGCCTGGTGATCGTGCCGCCGGTCCCGCCGAGAGGGAGCGGCCCTGTCTCCGAACCCGGCATTGTCTCCAGACCCGGCATGGGCTGCGCGACCGGGGCCGGCATCGCCTCGGTCACCGGCTGAGTCGTTGGTGGCGCCGTTTGCGGGGTTGTCTGCGCCTCGGTCTCGATGTTGGCGTTGGCTCCAGCGTCGGCGGCATGTTGCAGCAATTCGCGAAGCCTGGCACCGCTCGGGCGGGACTCCGGGCTCTTGGCCAGCAGGGCGGTGATCACCGGGGCGAGCGGGCCGGCGTGCCTGGTTGGAGCGGGTTGCTGGTGGATGATGGCGGCCAGCACGGCGACTGGGTGCTCGCGCGGGAACGGCGGTCGCCCCTCCACCGAGAAATACAGGGTGGCGCCGAGCGCCCAGTAATCGGCCGGAGGGCCGACCGGCTGGGCACCCGCCTGCTCGGGGGCCATGAAGGCGGGGGAGCCGAGCACCATCCGCGAGGCGGTGAGCTGCGGGTCGCCCTGGATCGCGGCGATGCCGAAGTCGGCCAGCTTGACCTGGTCGCCGGGCAGCAGCAGGACGTTCCCAGGCTTGACGTCGCGGTGGACGATGCCGGCGGCGTGGGCGGCCTCGAGCGCGTCGACCAGCCCCAGGCCGATCCGTGCCACCCGTGCAGGCGGCAGGGGGCCCTCCTTGGCGACGACTCCCGCCAGGCTCGGCGCCTCGACCAGCTCCATCACGATGAAGAGGCGGTCCGGGGCGTCCAGCACGTCGTGGACGGTGACGATGCCCTGGTGGTTGAGCCGTGCCGCCGCGCGGGCCTCCCGCAGCACCCGGGCGCGGACGGTGGCCGCGTCCTGGCTCTGGCCCTGACCGGGAGCGGTGACAGCGGCCGGAAGCTCGATCTCCTTGACGGCGACCTCGCGGCCGAGCAACTCGTCGGTGGCACGCCACACGGTCCCCATGCCGCCGTGGCCCAGTTCGCCCCCCAGCAGATACCTGCCGGCGATGCGCCGTTGCTGCTCCTGCTCCAGCATGAATCGAGCCTAAGCCGCACAAGTCTCAACAACAGCAGCACTCAGGTAACAACCGGTGAACGGTCGCCAAACGGCTCAAGCGCGCTGGATCACACCGGCGCCTCCTGCTCCCCTGCGGTGGGTGCGTCGAGGAATACCCGCCCGGTCTGGCGCACGCGCTCCGGGTTCCGGGCCAGCAGCCACCCCAGGTAGAGGATCCCGAGCGCGAACCAGATTCCCACCACCAGCCCGCTGCGGTTGAGCGGGTACGGCAGCACGCTGACGAACTTGAACACCGACTTGCCGATGCCGAGCGCGGTGAAGAACGCCGGGACGAAGGCGAGGATGCCCACCACCGGCACGACCGCGTGCAGCAGCAGGTTGAACTCGCCGCGCCGCTCGCGCAGGTAGTACACCAGGCAGGAGAGGTTCAGCAGCATGTAGAGCAGGATGATGATGGTGGTGTCGATGGTGGCGATCAGGCCGAAGGCCGTCAGCGGCCCGAACTTCTGGCCGAGCCACAGCGACACCACCAGCCCGACCACGAGCTGTCCGGTCACCGCCACGTAGGGCGAGCGCCACTGCGGGTGGATGCGGGCGAAGGCGCCGGGGAGCAGGCGGATGCGGCCCATCGCGAACCAGGTCCGGGTGGTCGCGTTGGAGCTGGCGTTGGAGTTGGCCACCGCCGAGTTCACGATCGCCAGGAACACCACTACCCAGCCGACGCCCCAGACCGCTCGGGCGAGCGCGTCCCAGGGGTTGCCGCCGCCCGACTGCGCGAAGCCGGCCATCTTGTCGGGGCCGAAGTACACCGTGGCCGCGTAGGTGGTGAGCACGTAGAACAGCCCGATCCCCAGGGCCGACCAGACCACCGCCAGCTTGATGGTGCGGCGCGGGTCCCTGGCCTCCTCGGCCATCGGGGCGGCGGCCTCGAAGCCGATGAACGCCAGGATGCAGTAGATCGACCCGGCCACCGCCCCGGAGGCGCCCTTGAAGCCGGGGACGGTGGCGTGCTTGGTGGTGAACACCGACAGGGTGTTGTGGCTGCCCGCCTTGCCGATCAGCCACAGCGCCAGCACGGCGAACACGGCAATCTCGAAGGCGCCGAGGATGGTGCCGGTCGCGGCACTGATCCGGATCCCGAACCAGCCGAGCGCGAACACCACCAGCGCGCCCGCCACCGCCGCGATCCGCCACCACAGCCCGAACGACCAGCCGAACTCGGTGTGGAGGGTGCTCGCCACCACGTTGCCGAGGATCAGGTACAGCAGCGGCGCCACCAGCGGCTCGGCCAGGGCGTAGCCGAACGCCACCAGGAAGCCGACCGACGGGTGCAGGCCGCGGGCGGTGTAGGTGTAGAAGCCGCCGGCTGACGGCAGGTGCTTGGCGAGCTGCCCGATCGAGATCGCCACCAGCAGGCAGGCGACCAGCGCCAGCACCACCGCCAGCGGCAGCGCTCCCGCGCCGAACGGCGCCCCGAACGGGATCGAGAAGGCGACGGCGGCGGCCGGCGCCATATGGGTAATGGACTGGAACAGGACCTCCCGCAGGCCGATCGCCTCGCGGGCCAGCTCGGTCGATGGGGTGGGTCGTGCCACTGCGCCACCTCCCGGTGCGGTCTTCCGGTTAACTCATTTCTTTAACTTATTTCTCCACGAAAGTGATATCGAGCAGGTCGGCTTGGAACGCGATGCGGTTGTTGCGCTGCTCCAGCAGGTCCGACAGGTGGACCTGGACGTGGTCGCAGACCAGCACCTGGTCGTTCTCGTCGCGGCTGCCAGTTCCGGTCGAGACCGACACGATCCAGTCGCTGAGGTTGCCGCTGAAGCCCTTGGCAACCGCCTTGAGGTAGTCGGTGCAGCGGCGAAACAGCTTCGGCAGGATCAGCTGCCCAGCCGGCCCGATGGAGTCCTGGTCGGTGAGGGCGAAGTCGGCGGTTTGGTCCAGGTCCCAGACGCCGACGCGGCGGTGGCGCGCGTCCGCGGCAAGCGCGCGCAGGGTGTCCCGGTGCGAGGCGGGGGTGGAGGTGTACACGGTGTAATAGGCGAGCCCCTCGCCGAGCAGCCAGGCGTTGATGGTGTTGCGCAGCAGCAGGTCGTCGACCAGCGTCCAGACGCCGTCGGCCGGCAGCGCGTCGTCGCCGCCGACCAGCAGGTAGGCAACCGGCCGGCCGTTGGCCTCGGCCATGGACGACAGCACCGCGGCGCGCACGCCGTCAGGCGGGTCGGCGCTCTCGACCATGGTGGGCGGGCTCGACTGGTAGACCACGTGGCTGAAGCCGAGGCGGTCGAGCAGCCGCGTGCGCGCCTCCGCCCCGAGCGGCTGGGCGGCGTTGCCGTAGTGCAGCTCGGGTGCGTCCACCCCCTCGAAGCGGAGCTGCACGCTGCCGTCCTTGGTCGACGGCTTGATGCGGAAGGCACGGGCGAGCTGCTGGTAGAGATCTGGCGTGTCCGCCAGGAAGCGGACCGAGTCGCCATCCGGCTCCTTGCCGACGACCACAAGCCGGCCACGGATGGCGAGCTGGTACGGGGACGCCATGCTGGCTCCTTCACGTGTCGCCTTGGGCGTAACCGCTGAAGAGATCAAGCGGGCATTACCCGTACACAAACGCTGGAGTGGACAGCATGTCAACCTCCAGTTCCCCCCAGGCCGAGAAGTGGGCCATGAGCTGCAGCGATGAAGCCTCGAACCACTTAATTCGGGTGCTTTGGTGGGCTCGGTCCGGTATGGTCGAACCGTGGCACCACCTAAGGACGGATCGCGAAGGCTGCAGGCACTGTGGCGGGTGCGGTCATACGTCCGCCCCCACCTCGCCAAGATGCTCACCATGCTGGCGGTCACGCTGTTCGGCGTCGGCGCCGGGATCGTCATCCCGCTGGTCACCAAGGCGATCATCGACGGGCCCGTGGCCGGCGGGCAGCGCGGCAAGCTGCTGCCGCTGGCGCTGCTGGCCTTCGGCCTCGGCGCGGTCGAAGCGGTGCTCACCCTGGTCCGCCGCTGGGTGCAGGCCAGCGCCGCCCTCGGCATCGAGACCAGCATGCGCGCCGACCTCTACCGGCACCTCCAGGGGCTGCCGGTCTCTTTCCACGACCGCTGGCAGTCAGGGCAGCTGCTGTCGCGGGCCATCAGCGACCTCAGCGTCATCCGGCGCTTCATCGGCTTCGGGCTGATCTTCCTGGTGGTCAACCTGCTCACCTACATCACCGTGATCGCGCTGCTGCTCCGCCTCGATACCGCCCTCGGTCTGCTGGTGGTCGCCTGGACGCTGCCGATCGCGCTGGTGTCGCGCAGCTTCGCGCGCCACTACTTCGCCATCTCCCGGCGTGTCCAGGACCAGCAGGGCGACGTCGCCACCCAGGTCGAGGAGGCGGCCGTCGGGATCCGCGTGGTCAAGGCGTTCGGCCGCCGCCGTCTGGTCGACGAGCGTTTCGGCACCGCCGCCCGCAAGCTCTACGGCTCCTCCATGGACAGCGTGCGGCTACGCGCCCGCTTCTGGGCCATGCTCGACGTCATCCCCAACCTCGGCCTGGGACTCACCCTCCTGCTCGGCGCCGCCGCCGTCGCCCACCAGCGCCTCTCGCTCGGTGGCCTGATCGCCTTCCTGGCGCTGCAGCTCCAGCTCGTCTGGCCGATCGACGCACTCGGCTGGCTGCTCGCCGTCGGCCAGGAGGCCGCCACCGCCGCCCAGCGCGTCTACGAGGTCCTCGACGCCCCGCTGGAGATCGCCGACCGGCCCGGCGCGCAGCCATTGACGCCCAGCCACGTGCAGGGCCGCCTTCGCTTCGAGCGGGTCGGCTTCCGCTACCCCGGCCCCGGCAGCCGCCGCCCGGTCCTCCACGACGTCCGCCTCGACGTCGAACCGGGCGAGACCGTCGCCCTGGTGGGCGCCACCGGGTCGGGCAAGACCACCCTGGTGTCGCTGGTGCCGCGCCTCTACGACGTCACCGAAGGCCGTATCACCCTGGACGGGCGCGACCTGCGCGACCTGGAACTGACCTCCCTGCGCCGCATCGTCGCGGTCGGCTTCGAGGAGCCGATCCTGTTCTCCGCCAGCGTGCGCGAGAACCTCCTGCTCGGCGACCCGGGCGCCAGCGACCGGCAGATTGCCGAGGCGCTCGCCACCGCCCAGGCCGAGTTCGTCTTTGACCTGCCCTGGGGCCTGGAGACCCGCATCGGCGAGCAGGGCCTCAGCCTCTCCGGCGGCCAGCGCCAGCGCCTCGCCCTGGCCCGCGCCGTGCTCGCCCGCCCCCAGGTGCTGGTCCTCGACGACCCCCTCTCCGCCCTCGACGTCCACACCGAGGCGCTGGTCGAGGAGGCGCTCGCCCGCGTGCTGGCCGGCACCACCGGCCTGATCGTGGTGCACCGGCCCTCCACCCTGGCACTCGCCGACCGCGTCGCCCTCCTGGAAGGCGGCGCCATCACCGCCGTCGGCACCCACGCCGAACTGCTCGCCGCCGTCCCCTCCTACCGCGCCATCCTCTCCCAGGACGCCGACCTCGCCGTCCCCGACAGCCAGACCGAGGCGGCGGCATCATGAGCAGCCAAGCCGATCTTCGCTGGCGAGGAGTGGCCACCGAGGACACCGACCGGCTCCCGACCGGGATCTCGACGCTGCTGCGGGCGCGCAGCCGGCGGCTGCTCGGCTCGCTGCTGCGGCCGCAGCGCCGGGCGTTGCTGCTGCTGGCGGCGGTCGTCCTGGTCGAGAACGCCGCCGCAATGTCCGCGCCCTACCTGGTCAAGGTCGGCATCGACCGGGGCATCCCGCCGCTGGCCAGCGGCGGCCGCAGCGGCCCGCTGCTGCTGATCGTCGCGCTGTTGATCAGTGCCGCCCTGATCCAGGCGGTCACCCTGCGGCTGTTCCTGATCCTCTCCGGCCGGCTCGGCCAGCAGCTCCTGCTCGACCTGCGCACGCGCGTGTTCGACCACTTCCAGCGCCTCAGCCTGTCGTTCCACGAGCGCTACACCTCCGGCCGGGTGATCTCGCGGCTCACCTCCGACATGGACGCCATCACCGAGGTCCTCGACGGCGGCCTCGACGAGATGGCCACCGCGGTCCTGTCGATCGCCAGCATCACCGTGATCATCCTGCTGCTCGACCTGCCCCTCGGGCTGGTCACCCTCGGCACCTTCCCGCTGCTGCTGTGGCTGTCGGCCTGGTTCCGCCGCAACTCCGCCGCCGCCTACCGCCGCACCCGCGAGGCGGTCGCCCTGGTCATCGTCTTCTTCACCGAATCGCTCGGCGGCATCCGCGCCGTGCAGGCGTTCCGCCGCGAACCCCGCAACCAGGAGATCTTCGACGGCCTCAACGAGCGCTACCGCGACGCCAACATGCGCTCCGCTCGCCTGCTCGCCCTCTACGGCCCCGGCATCAAGCTGCTCGGCAACTCCACCATCGCGGTCGTGCTCCTCTATGGCGGCTACCGCGCCCTCGACCACCAGATGACCGTCGGGGTCCTGGCCGCGTTCCTCTTGTATCTCCGGCGCTTCTTCGAGCCGATGCAGGAGCTGTCCCAGTTCTACAACTCGCTGCAGTCCGCCAGCGCCGCCGTCGAGAAGCTCGCCGGCGTCCTCGAAGAGCGCCCCTCCGTCCCGCCACCCGACCACCCCGCCGCCCTCCCGCGCGCCGCCGGCGCTGTCCGCTTCGAGGCCGTCCGCTTCGGCTACCGCGACGCCCCTGTCCTGCCCCGCCTCGACATCGACATCCCCGCCGGCCAGACCGTCGCCCTGGTCGGCGAGACCGGCGCCGGCAAGACCACCATCGCCCGCCTCCTCGCCCGCTTCTACGACCCGGACGAGGGCCGCATCACCCTCGACGGCACCGACCTCCGCGACCTCCGCGAACGCGACCTCCGCCGCGCCGTGGTCATCGTTACTCAGGAAAGTTTCCTGTTCAGCGGCTCCGTTGCCCAGAACATCGCCTTCGGGCGCCCGGGCGCGAGCCGCCAGGAGATCGAGGAGGCCGCCCGCGCGATCGGCGCCCACGCCTTCATCCGCGCCCTCCCCGACGGCTACGACACCGACGTCCGCAAGCGCGGCGGCCGCCTCTCGGCCGGGCAGCGGCAGTTGGTCGCCTTCGCCCGCGCGTTCCTCGCCGACCCGGCCGTGCTGATCCTGGACGAGGCCACCAGTTCCCTGGACGTGCCGAGCGAGCGCCTGGTCCAGCGTGCCTTGCGCACGATCCTGGCGGAGCGGACCGCAGTGATCATCGCCCACCGCCTCTCAACGGTGGAGATCGCCGACCGGGTCCTGGTCGTCCACGACGGCCGCATCGTCGAGGACGGCCCCCCAAACATCCTCGTCCAGGGCAGCGGCCGCTACGCCGACCTGCGCCAGGCCTGGCTCGACAGCCTGGTGTGAGCTACCAGGTCTCGATCGAGGAAGCCCGGTCGTTCCATCCGTAGGGAAGCAGGTTCGGTTCGTTCTGCATGGTGGTGAACGTCGATCCCGACCAGTTGACGTCCTCGTGGAGGACCGCGACGCCGGTGGCGACCAGCTCAATGGCTGAGATGGTGTCGTTCCAGTCGCCTGTGCCGAAGAATGTGTAGGACACCTCGGTCAGGTCGGCGTAGCCACGATTCGGGTCCAGCGCAAGGCGCGAACCGCCGTTGTTGATGTCCTCATAGAAATTCGTGTGCGGGTGGATTGGCGGAGGGGCTGATGTGGGAGGACCAAATCCTTCGGGGCCTGATGAGCCGCGCGGCGGCGATACGATGATGGTCGGGCCTCCGACATTGGTTGGGGTGAGATTGCCTCGTCCTGACCCCACCTCGTTCGGTGCGAGCGTGTGCGGGACTGAGGACAGGTTCAGCGAGAGGTAGGTCAGCTGCCACCAGTTCTCCATCGTCGGCCGGTCGTCGATGACAACCAGCTGGTCAGGGCCTCGCGCGGAAAGGAAGTGCAGCTCCTTTCCGTTGAAGCGATCGATATCCGTTGGATCGTAGAGCGTGCCGCGCAGGAGAAATGGTAGGTGGGGTACCTGATGGACGATCTGTGCGGCACGGTCCGTCGCAGTATTGTTCGACAGTTGCTGCGCATTGAGCGGGCGGGACCGGCTGCGGGTGCGCGGCTCTTTTCTGGTTGCTTGGGCCAAAACCTCGACCAAGATATCCAGAGAGTCGACACCTTCGTCTCTCAATGCGGCAACGACGTCCTCACGTGCGGCGTCGCCAGCCGCGACCGCAGAGATGAGGTCAAGCACGTGATCACGCTCTGGCATGGCAGCCCCTCCTCAATACTATCCTTTCGCGCCTATCGCGCAGACGTCACCATACCAACCAACGTCAGCTTCTACGAGCCCTATGTGCTGCGGTCAGTGGCCGAGAAAGCGGGCGAACCGTTGGGCGGCGCGGGAGGGGCGGCCGGTGCGGGTTTCGCGGTTGTCGGCGTAGGTCATCAGGCGGAGGCCGAGGTTGACGCCGAGCCAGCGGAGGGGTTCGGGTTCCCAGGTGGGGGAGTGGTGGTCGACCCAGGGGAGGTGGGTGAGGTCGGTGTCGCGGTCGAGGATCAGATCGGCGAGGGTGCGGCCGGCGAGGTTGGTGGTGCTGACGCCGTCGCCGACGTAGCCGCCGGCCCAGGCGAGGCCGGTGGCGCGGGCCAGGCCGACGGAGGCGCACCAGTCGCGCGGCACGCCGAGGGGGCCGCCCCAGCTGTGGGTGATCTTGGCGTCACTGACGACCGGGAACAGGTCGCTGAGCACGCGGCGCAGGTCGTCGAAGACGGCGGGTTCGCGGTCGAACTCGGGGCGGATCCGGGAGCCGAAGTGGTAGGGGGCGCCGCGGCCACCGAAGGCGAAGCGGCCGTCGGCGGTGCGCTGGCCGTAGATGATCAGGTGGCGGTAGTCGGTGAAGGTCTCGCGGCGGGCCAGCCCGATCCGCTCCCAGGTGGCGTCGGGCAGCGGCTCGGTGGCGATCATCAGCGAGTAGACCGGCGCGACCGCGCGCCGCAGGCCCGGCAGGCGGGGGCTGTAGCCCTCGGTGGCGCGGACCACCCGCTCGGCCTTGACGGTGCCGGTGGGGGTGCGGACCGTGCCCGGCTGGATCTCTAGCACCGGGGTGCCTTCGAAGAGTTGTACGCCGAGCCGTTCGACGGTGGCGGCGAGGCCGCGGGCCAGGCGGGCGGGGTGGATGGCGGCGCAGTGGGGCGTCCAGGTGCCGCCGAGCACCCCCGTGGCGTTCAGGCGGCCGCGCGCCTCCTCGGCGCTGAGCAGTTGCAGGTCGTCGTCGCCGAAGCCCCAGCTGCGGGCGTTGGCCACCCGTTCTTTGGCGCGTTCCAGTTGCACCGGCGTACGGGCCAGCGTCACGGTGCCGCCTTTGGACCAGTGGCAGTCGATCCCTTCGGCGGCGACGACCCGGCCGACCTCGTCGACGGTCTGCTGCATGGCCCGCTCCAGCGCGACCGCCGCCGCGCGGGCGTCCCGGTCGTTGCCGCCGTTCTGGCTGGCGGCGATGCGGGCGAGCTTTTCGAGGCTGGCGGGGAACAGCGCCGAGCACCAGCCGCCGTTGCGGCCGGAGGCGCCGAACCCGGCGATCTCGCGCTCCAGCACCGCGATGCGCAGGCCCGGATCGGCCTTGGCGAGGTAGTAGGCGGTCCATAGCCCGCTATAGCCCGCGCCGACGATGGCGACGTCCACGTCGAGGTCGCCAGGCAGCGCCGGCCGCCGCGTGAGCGGCTCGTCCAGGCTGTCGTGCCAGAAGGAAAGCGCACGGTACGTGCCAGTTGCAGCCATCGGCTCATGGTAGCCAGGGAGGTGCTGCGCCGTCGTCTCCGGTTGGCTTGATCCGCGCCATCTGCCTGACATCAGCCTAAGGAGAGGATGGGTCCGATATGACTAGTCCAATGACTAGCCCCCAAAGGCATGCGTCGGCCCGCCCGCGACCCCCGGCCGGGCGCGGAACAGTGCGCCGGCGTGCGGTTCCGCGCGGAGCTGCTCGGCGGTCAGCTTGTCGGTCGCCGAGGTGATGTACAGATCGGCCCCCTCCGGCCCGCCGAAGGCGCAGCTCGACACCTGGCTCACCGGCAGCGTCAGGGTCGCCGCCAGGGTCCCGTCGGGGGCGAGGCGCCGCACCGACCAGCCGCCCCAGAACGCTACCCACAGGCAGCCCTCGGCGTCCACCGCCATCCCGTCCGGCAGGCCCCACTCCAGCGGCAGCTCGACCAGGGTGCGGCGGTTGGCGAGGCTGCCTCCATCAAGGTCGAAGTCGAACACGTCGACGCGGTGGGTCGGGCTGTCGATGTAGTACATGGTGCGCTCGTCGGGGCTCCAGCCGAGCCCGTTGGAGATCCGCACCCCCTCGACCATCCGGGTGACCTGGTGGTCAGGGTCGAGCCGGTACAGCGAGCCCTCCGGGTTGACGCCGTCCCACTCCATGCTGCCGGCCCAGAAGCGCCCGGCGCGGTCGCACTTGCCGTCGTTCATGCGCAGCCCCGGCTGGTCCGCCTCGACAGGCGCGAGCGGCGTCAGCTGCTCGGTCGCCGGATCGAAGGCGGCGAAGCCGTCCTCCAGCGCCAGCGCCAGCCCACCCGAGGCGCGCGGCACCGCCGCTCCGACCGCCTTGCCGACGTCGGCCTGCTCGTCGTCCCCGGTGTCCGGGTCGAACAGATGCACCACACCCCGGAGGATGTCCACCCAGACCAGCCGCCGCAGCGCCGCGTCCCAGGCAGGCCCCTCCCCGACGACGGCGTGGGCATCCACCAGCAGCTCGATCTCGATGTCACTCCCGGTCACGGTCACCTCACGACGCTCCCTTCTCCACATCAGAAATGTGATCTCGGTGGCCCTCAGCCGAGGCGGATGCCCGATACTCTAGGGCCCTGATGAGCGAGAACGAAGAAGAGGCTCTCTTCGAGGAGTGCTTCGGTGCCCTGGCGGCGATCGGCCGCAACGAGGTGTCCGGCGGCTGGACCCGGTTCGCCTGGACCCCCGAGGACGCCGAGGCGCGGAGCTGGTTCATCCGTACCGCCCGGGCGGCCGGTGCCAAGGTGGAGGCCGACCGCAACGGCAACCTGTGGGCGCTCGCCGGGCCGGCCGGCCCGCGCGACCGGCTGGTCGCGACCGGCAGCCATCTGGACACGGTGCGCAACGGCGGCGCCTACGACGGCGCGCTCGGGGTGGTCTCCGGCCTGCTGGCGCTGCGACGGATCATGGCGAGCGGGATGCCGCTGCGGCGCGGGATCGCCGTGGTCGCCTTCGCCGATGAGGAGGGCGGCCGCTTCGGCACCCCCACGCTCGGCAGCGAGCTGCTCTGCGGCGAACGCGATCCCGCCGACGTGCTCGACCGCACCGACCAGCGCGGCGTCACCATGCGCGAGGCCATGGCCGGGGCTGGCGTGAACGCCGACCACCTGGGTCGCGACCAGGCTCGCCTGGAACGTCTCGACGCCTACGTCGAGCTGCACGTCGAGCAGGGCCGCGGCCTCGCCGACCTGGGCAGCCCGCTGGCGGTCGGGACCGGTGTGTGGCCGCACGGGCGCTGGCGCTTCGACGCGGTCGGGGAGGCCAACCACGCCGGCACCACCCGCCTGGCCGACCGCCACGACCCGATGCCGGTGCTCGCCGACGCGGTCACCGAGGCGCGCCGGCTCGCTGGCGGCCTGCAGGCGGTCGCCACCGTCGGCCGGGTCGAGGTTGCCCCCAACGTCACCAACGCGGTGCCGGAGCGGGCCGCCTTCTGGGTGGACGTGCGCGCGCCCGACGAGGCGACCCTGGAGCGCCTGGTCTCGGAACTGGGCCGGGCGGCGCGCCTGTCGGCGGCGCGCAACGGCGTCCAGCTCGAGGTCGCCTGCGAGTCGCGGACCGCCGGGACCGGCTTCGACGGGCCGCTGCAGCGGCGCCTCGGCGACGCGGTGGAGGCGGTCGGCGCCAACCCCTGCCGCTTGCCGACGGCGGCTGGCCACGACGCCGCCGTGCTCGCCAGGCACCTGCCCGCCGGGATGTTGTTCGTCCGCAACCCCACCGGCAACAGCCACAGCCCCTCCGAGCACGCCAGCGCCGAGGACTGCGTGGTGGGCGTCCGGGCGCTCGCCGCCGCCCTGCAGGACCTGGCGTGCTAACGCCGATCGACCGTTGGCACTGCGAGCGTGCCTGGCTCGGTCCGGGCCGGGTTGCAGCGGGGGTCTTGTTGCGGGTTGAGGGCGGGCGCATCGCCCAGGTCGAGGTTGGCGTGCCCCCTCCCCCGGGCGCGGTGCGGCTGTCTGGCCTCACCCTGCCTGGGTTCGCCAACGCCCACTGCCATGCGGTGGGGGAGTTCCACTACCTGCACCACCAGCCGGGCGGGCGGCCCTACCAGGATCCGAACGCCATGGGCAAGGCGCTGTGCGCCGCCGCGGCCGACGCCGGCATCCGCCTCACCCTGCTGGACACCTGCTACCTGTGGTCGGGGTTCGGACGCCGGGTGCCCATGCAGGCGAGCGAAGCAATGCCGCTCATGGGCACCCGGGGGAGCCGCGAGCCCAACCCGGTGCAGCGCCGCTTCTCGGACGGCACGCCTGCCGCCTGGGCGGCGCGGGTCGAGCGCCTGCTCGGCCTCGGCCTCGGCGAGACGCTGCCGGAGCCGGGGCTGGTCCGCGTCGGTGCGGCCATCCACAGCGTCCGCGCGCTCGCGCCCGAGGAGCTGGCCGAGGTCGCCGCCTGGGCGCGGGCAGCCGGAGTACCGCTCCACTTCCACCTCTCCGAGCAGGTGGCCGAGAATGACGACTGCCTCGCCCACACCGGGCTGCGCCCGACCGCGCTGCTGGACGAGGCCGGTGCCCTTGGCCCGCGGACCACCGCCGTGCACGCCACCCACCTGGACGCCGACGACCTGCGCCGCCTGGGCGCGGCGGGCGCTTTCGCCTGCTTCTGCCCGACCACCGAGCGTGACCTGGGCGACGGCATCGGCCCTGCCGCCGAGCTGCGCGACGCCGGTGTCCGGCTCTGTGTCGGCAGCGACTCCAACGCGGTCGTCGACCCGTTCGAGGAGACTCGCGCGGTTGAGCTGGACGACCGCCTGCGCCTGCGGCGCCGCGGCATCCACGACCCCGACCAGCTGCTCACCGCCGCGACCGCCCACGGCTACGCCGCACTCGGCTGGGACCCGGTGGGCCTGCAGCCTGGCAGCCTCGCCGATTTCGTCACGGTCAGCCTCAACTCCGAGCGTCTCGCCCCTGCGGGCGCCACCGGCGGTGACGGCGATGCCGGGGACGATGCCGGTGCGGCCGCCGATCCGGACCAGGACCTGGCCGCTGCGGTGCTGTTCGCCGCCGCGCCCGGCGACGTCACCGACGTGGTGGTCGGTGGCCGCCAAGTGGTCGCGGCAGGCCGCCATGCCCGCTATGACGATGTCGCCGGACTGCTCACGGCCGCCGCGCGCGGCCTCTCTCGCTTGTAGCGCTTCTCGGGCGAATTGGTTAGAAAGCCTGTTGCATGGGAAACTGCTTGGACCGGTATGGGTTCTCGGATGAGGTGAGCAGGACGTGTCAACGCCGTCGTCGTCGCTGGAAGCAGACGCTGGCACCTGCCAGCACATCGAGGCGCTGCTCACCGAGCGCAATCACGACCTGGTGCAGCGCTTGGCCGACACCGAGGCGAGCTTCAAGGCGCTGCTGGAACGCATCCCGGCGATGGTCTACACCTCCCCGATCGAAGCGCCGAGCACGCTCAGCTACGTCAGTCCTGGGGTCGAGACGCTGTTCGGCGAGACGGCCAGCGACTGCGTCGGTGACCCGAAGGTGTGGGACCGCTGGCTGTACCAGGAGGACGTGGCGTGGGTCCACGAGGAGTGCGAGCGGACCAACGAGACTGGCGAGCCGTTCACCGCCGAGTACCGGGTCAACGCGGTTGACGGGGTCCGCTGGGTCCGTGACGAAGCGGTGCTGGTCACCGACGCGGCCGGGCAGCCGCGCTTCTGGCAGGGGATCCTCACCGACATCACCGACAGCCACCGCTCCCTGGAGCGGGAGCGGGCCGCCGCCGAGCACCTGCGCGCCCTCGACGAGCTGAAGACCACCTTCATGCAGGCAGTCTCCCACGACCTGCGCACGCCGCTCACCACCGTGCTCGGCAGCGCGCTCACGTTAGAGCGAAGCTTTGCCACTTTGCCAGAGGACGACGTCGCTGACCTGCTCGGCCGGCTGGTCGCCAACGCCCGCAAGCTCTACCGGCTGCTGGAGGACCTGCTCGACCTGGACCGGCTGACCAAGGGTTCGCTGGCGCCGCAGCGCACGCCGGTCGACCTTTGCGAGCTGGTCCGCCGGGTGGTCGACGAGTCCGGCATCGGCGCTGAACGCGTGGTCAACCTGGACACCCCTGCCCTCCGGATGAACCTGGACGGTCCCAAGGTGGAGCGGATCGTCGAGAACCTGCTCGGCAACCTCCGCCACACCCCTGCCGGCACTATGGTCTGGGTCCGCCTGCGGCCCACCCCCGAGGGCGCCCTGCTGCTCGTCGAGGACGATGGCCCCGGCGTCCCCCCGGAGATCCGCGAGCAGATCTTCCAGCCCTTCCGCCAGGCCGACAGCGCCCACGCCCACGCTCCCGGCTCCGGCATCGGCCTCGCCCTGGTCGCCCGTTTCGCCATCCTCCACGGTGGCCGCGCCTGGGTCCAAGAGCGCCCCGGCGGCGGCGCCTCCTTCCGTGTCCTCCTCCCCGACGCCCCCCGCTGACCGTGCTCAGCGGGAGCGTCGCGCTCCTCTTGGGGTTGGGTGCTATTCGCTGTTGCCGCGCCACACCAGGAGGCTGCCGCCGAGCACCAGCAAGGCCGCCAGCAGCAGGACCAGCCTGGTGTCGCCCGCGCCGGTGAACGGGAGGATGCCGCTGTGCATGGTGGTGGTGGGATCGTTGACCAGCACCACTGAGCGCTGCGTCGTGGTCGTAGTGGTCATCCGCATCGTCGGCTTGCGCTGCCGCGCGGCGGGCTGCGTCGTCGCGACCCCTGTGGAGGCGGGTGCGCCGGTGGTGATCGTGGGGCCGGTCGTGGGTGGTGCCGCTGTCGTCCGGCTAACGTCGGTCGAGGTCGGCGCAGCCGTCGAGCTGGGCGCAGCCGTCGAGCTGGGCGCAGCCGTGGAGCTGGGTGCTGCCGAGGAGGTCGGCGCGTCGGTGGAAGTCGGTGCGCTGGTCGAGGTTGGTGCTGCCGTGGAGGTTGGTGCTGCCGTGGAGGTCGGCGCGCTGGTCGAAGTTGGGGTGCCGGTGGAGGTCGGGGCGGCGGTGGTGGTCGGGTTGGCCTCGGTCGTGCTGGTTGGGGTCTGGCCTGGGAGGGTGACCTGGGCGCTGAGGACCAGGCCGTTGTTGTCGGTTTGCAGGGTGACGGGGTTGGGGGTGCCGGTGAGCTGCTCGCAGCCCAGGTTGTCCCACGAGTCCTTGAAACGGCTGAGCAGGAACAGGTGCAGGTCGGGGGAGACGCCCGCGTCGGGGGAGCGGCCGAACGCCTGCAGGGCAGCGCGGTCCTGCTCGACCTTGGCCAGGCCGAGGTTCCAGAGGTTGTTGCAGTAGGTCGTGGTCGAGGCGTCCTGCAGGCTCGCGACCGTGGACTGGTTGACCTGCGTCCGGTAGAGGTTCAGCTTGCGCAGGCTGGGGTGGTTGCCGACCAGGACGAACGGGTCGTTCGCGGGGATCAGGGCGGGCTGGTCGAGGTTCTGCGCGCGGGCGAAGAGGGCCTGCAGGGCCGAGGAGGTCGACTGCACCGGGTTGTCCGGGTCGGTGACGTCGGTAGCCGTGGGCGGGGTGCAGTGCAGCGCCGGACCGTAGAAACGGGTCACGAGGTTGTTGTCGCTGCCGTTGCCGATCGGCGCGGTGCCGAGGCGGGCGGCGTTGGCGGCGGTGTTCTGGGCGGTCTGGTTGCCGCTCGGCAGGTAGTTGGTGGTGGTGTTGTCGGACTGGTCCTGATCGACGATCTCCCAGCTTTCGGTGGTGGGGCAGGGCATGCCGTCGTCGGGGGAGTTGGCCCGCCCCGGGAAGGCGACCTTCCCGTTGGCCGCGGCGTAGAACGCGGGGGCGTTGCAGAAGATCTCCTGGCCGAAGATCGAGCCGGGGAGGCCATTGACGCAGTTCGCCGCCGCGATGTCGGTGCCGCCGTTGGCGTCGGCCAAAAACAGCTGGTCGCCGTTGAAGCCGACGCTGATCTCCACCACCGCATTGGCCGGCAGGGTCGGGACCAGCGGGTCGATCGCCGGTGTGGTGCCGCGGTTGATGATCAGGGGGCGGTAGATCGAGACCGTGCTGGTGGCCGGGTCGAAGATGGTCGCGTCGATGAAGGCCGCCTGGGGCTTGACGGTCTCGTCGCATTGCCCGCCGCGAGCGCCACTGAGCACCCAGGGTGTCGCCAGGCCCTGGGCGCTCAGCGCGTTCGCCGGCATGGTCAGCCTGCAGGCGGTCACGTCGTTGGCGGCTTGCTGCTGCGCTGGTTGCTGGGTCTGGGCTGGGGTCTGGGTGGCCGTGACCGGATTTTGGGCATGGACGACACCGGTGACGCCGACCAGTCCGCCAATCACGATGGCGAGCACGCCGAACCGCTGCAAGGATCGAGTCCGTGGCATAGGGGGGTTGCCACCTCGCTTCCAAATGAGCACCTAATTTGACGTTGACTGCGATTGCGCTTCCTACGCTCCGTGGCTGAACAATTGGTAGAAGGGGGGGAAAGTTCCGACCAGGCCGACCACCAGCAGCAGCATGGTGATCACGAATCCTTTGGAGAGGCTCAGCTCGTGGCCGCGGAGCCGGAAATGCAGGTTGGTCCAGATGATCAGGTACGCGAACGTGGCCATGATGAATTTGCCGCTGAGCGGCCCCGAGGGGGCATAGAAGCTGAGCAGGTCGGCCATTGCCGGGATCGCCGCTGCCAGCACCGTCAGGATGCCGAGCGCGGCGCAGCCGGCGCCGGCTGCGATCACCGCGGCGACGATGCCGCCGTTCGGCTCCTGCTCGTTATCGATGTTCATCTCGCCACGCTCAGAAGTGGTAGGGGCGATGCATGAAGTCGTTGGGGGCGACGACGTTGACGACCGCGCCCAGCACGGAGGCGATCACGGCGGCGGCGAAGGCGATGATGAAGACGTTGGTGAGCATCTTGCGGACCTGCGCGTCGGCCATGACCCGCTTGCCGTAGCGGAGCGCCACGAAGGCAACCGCCGTGGCCAGGAAGGGCGTCACCCAGCCCACGTGGATCTTCCACTCCATACCGAACTTGTCCCAGAAGGCGAGGTGCGGCTGGGACAGCAGGTATTGCTGCGGGTAGAGGCTGAGGCTGGCATGGGGTGACGCCGGTTTCGCACGGTAGCCGGCGTAGCCGAAGAAGGTCCCGGTGATGCATACCAGCCACGCCACCACCGCCATGGTCACCGTGCTGAGCTTGCGGATGCGCTCTTTCAGGCGGCTCTGCTTGGTGGTGCAGAGCGTGCTCAGCCCGCCGCCGAAGGCGTGGACGATCAGGATGCCGAAGGCCGAGTGCATCATGAAGAACATCTGCCGGGCGGTGAGCAGATGGCCTGCCAGGATGGTGGCGGTGAGCGCCACCCCCACCACAGCGATCACCGCGGCGATGGTGACCGTGGTCGCGTCCAGCAGCGTGCCGGTGCGGCGGCGCCGGTCACGACCCGGGAACGGGAAGTTGAGGATGTACTCCCCTGACGGGTTCGGGTCGTGATGGTGATGCTGCTCGACGGCAACGGGGTCAGCCGGCCGCGGTGATCGCCGTGGTGGGGGTGGCGCTGGCGGCTCGGGCCCGTACCACCGTTCGGGAGGAGGCGCCGGCGGGCGCACCGGCTGGCGCACTGCTGGGCCAAGCTGCGCGATGTGCTCGGCGCTTACACGCTGCCACAGCTGCGCGTAGACGCGGGGGTTGCTGGCCTGTTCGCCCTCGACGTCCTGTTCCGGTTCTGGCCAGCGTTTCGGCATCGATTTCCCTCCCCGTTTTGGGCGCGTTTCATCAACGTGCCCGAGCGTGCAGATAGCTCAGACGGTTTTGGGCCGAAAGGAACCAGGCCGCGGGCCTGTGGGGGCAGAGCCAACGGCGCAGGCAAAGCAGAATTCGGCGGCTGGGACAAGCTAAGACGGGCGGCCCGGTGCTGACTCCGGGGTGCCACTGGGGGTTGGCACGGCTAGAACCTAGGACATTTGCATGACCGTCGTCAAATCGTGATCAATACGAGATGATCATTTCTAGGAGAAACTGACGCCCGCAGACCACACTGGTGCCTTGCCGTGCGGTTGACGCGCTTGGAGTGGCGTGGTCCGATCATGTGGTTATGGACAGTCTTGTCGAGCGTGTCCTGTCCCTGGTGGACCGCATCCCTGATGGCCGGGTCCTCTCCTATGGCGACGTCGCCGAACTGACCGCGGCGCCCACACCCCGCCACGTCGGCCAGGTGCTCGCCAGGCACGGCAACGAGGTTGCCTGGTGGCGGGTCCTGCGTGCCGACGGCACCCCAGCACCCCACCTGCGCGACCAGCAGCTCGCCCTGCTCCGCGCCGAAGGTACCCCGATGGCCCCCTCCGGCGAGGGTGTCGACCTCCACCGCGCCCGCTGGGAGCCTTACCCATCGGTCGGCCGCGAGCCCGACCCGCAGCAGTCCCTGTTCGAGTAGCTCGCGCGACGAGCTCACCTACGAGTACGAGGAGGAGCGTCCATGCGACGACGCAGGCTTGCTCTCGCCGCCTCACTCGCCCTCGCGCTGGCCCTGCTGGGCGCGGCGCAGGCAGGCGCCAACCCCACTGCTGCCTCCACCTCGAAGCCGAGGTTGCAGCATCTGGTGGTCATCTACCTGGAGAACCACAGCTTCGACAACCTCTATGGGCAGTTCCCGGGCGCGAACGGCCTGAGCCACGCCGATCCCGCCCACACCACCCAGGTCGACCTGAACGGCGTGCCGTTCGCCACGCTGCCACAGACCGACCCGAACATCCCCGCCGGGCTGCCGAACGCGCCCTTCTCCATCGAGCAGTACGTCCCGGCCGACCAGAAGACCCGCGACCTGGTGCACCGCTACTACCAGGAGCAGGTGCAGATCGACGGCGGCCGCAACGACAAGTTCACCGCCGTCAGCGACGCCGCCGGCCTGACCCAGGGGTACTACACCACCGCCAACCTGCCGCTGGCCGCGCTGGCCAAGCAGTACACCCTGGCTGACGACTTCTTCATGGGGGCCTTCGGCGGGTCGTTCCTGAACCACCAGTGGCTCGCCTGCGCCTGCACGCCCACCTTCCCGGGGGCGCCTGACGCCATCCGCACCCAGCTCGACCCGGCCACCGGGCTACCGGTCGCCGGGCACGACGGCATCGTCACCGCGACCGGCGACTGGGCGGTCAACACCGCCTTCACCGTGAACACCCCCCACCCCGCCGGCTACCCCACGGCCAACCTCCTGCCCGAGCAGACCGCGCCGACCATCGGCGACCGGCTGAGCGCCAAGGGCCTGTCCTGGGCGTGGTATTCGGGCGGCTGGGACAACGCGCTGGCCGGCACCCCCGACCCGCTGTTCCAGTTCCACCACCAGCCCTTCGCCTACTTCGCCAACTACGCCGACGGCACCCCCGGCCGTGCCGCGCACCTCAAGGACGAGACCGCCTTCACTGCCGCCGCCCAGGCCGGCACCCTGCCAGCCGTCTCCTTCGTCAAGCCGATCGGCGAGGACAACGAGCACCCCGGCTACACCGACCTGATCCGCGGCGAGCAGCACACCATCGACCTGATCAACGCCATCCGCAACGGCCCCGACTGGAACGACACCGCCATCGTGGTCACCTACGACGAGAACGGCGGCTTCTGGGACCACGTCTCCCCCCCCAAGATCGACCAGTGGGGCCCCGGCAACCGCGTCCCCACCCTGGTGATCTCCCCCCTCGCCAAGCGCCACTTCATCGACCACACCCGCTACGACACCACCTCGATCCTCGCCCTGATCGAGGAGCGCTGGAGCCTCAAGCCGCTAACCTCCCGCGACGCCCACGCCAACGACCTCCGCAACGCGTTCCTGCCGCACGCCATCAACTGACCGCCGTCATCCCTTGACGGCTCCCAGGGTGAAGCCACGGACGAAACGGTCGAGGAGGAGGTTGTAGACCAAGGCGACCGGGACGGCGACGATCACGGCGGAGGCCATCAGGGACTGCCAGAAGAAGACGTCGCCGCGGACCAGGTTGGTGGGGACGCCCACGCTGATGGTCATGTTGCCGGCGCTGGAGACGAAGGCGAGGGCATAGATGAACTCGTGCATCGTCAGGGTGAAGGCGAACACCACCACGGTGAAGATGCCGGGGAGGGTGAGGGGCAGGATCGTGCGGGCCACGGCCTGGAGGCGGCTGTAGCCGTCGACCTGGGCCTGCTCCTCCACGTCCCGGGGGATCGATTTGAAGAACCCGGCCAGCAGCCAGGTCGCCAGGGGGATGGTGAAGGTGGGGTAGACCAGTACCATCGACCAGTCGGTGTCCTGCAGGCGCAGCGACGCCACCATCCGTGACAGGGGAATGAACAGCAGCGTCGGCGGGACCAGGTAGACGAGGAAGATCGCCACGCCGACGCGCCCGCCCCAGCGGCCGCTGAGGCGGGCCAGGGCATAGGCGGCCGGCAGCGAGATCACCAACGTGATCGCCACCACCCCAAGGCCGATCAGCACGGTGTTCTTGACGAAGGTGAGGTAGGGCGTCTGCTGGAACAGCAGCCGCAGGTGCGCGAGGGTGGGCGGGCTGTTGAAGAGGAACGGGTTGTGGTCCGCGTTGTACAGGTCGGAGTCGGACTTGAAGATGGTGATGACCGCCCATAGGAACGGCCCTGCGGCGAACAGCGCGAACAGCCCGACGACGATGTAGATGCCGGTGCGCGTCCCGATCCGGCGCGCGGTTGGGGCGGCCTTCATCGCGTCATCACCCCACCTCCGCGCGACGGGCGATCCGCAGCACCAGCGCGGCCAGGCCCGCCAGCACCGGGAACATGAACACGGCGACGGCGGCGCCCTGTCCGAGGCTGCCGCCTTCGATGCCGCGGAAGAAGGCCCAACTTGCCAGGACCTGGGTGGCGTTGTCCGGGCCGCCGTTGGTGAGCACGCGTACCACGGTGATGTCGGTGAAGGTGAAGACGAAGCCGAACAGCACCGCAACGGCGGTGATCGGCAGCAGCAGCGGGATGTCGATGTGGACTAGCCGCCGCCAGAAACGGGCACCGTCGACCTCCGCGGCCTCGCGGACCTCCTGCGGGATCGCGCTCATGCCCGCCAGCAGGATCACCGTGGCAAGCGGCAGCATGCGCCAGGTCTGCACGGCGATGACCGACCCCATGGCCAGGTGCGGCCTGCCCAGCCAGTACATGTGGCTGCCCGGCTTGATCAACCCGATATGCCCCATCACCCAGTCGATCGGGCTGAAGATCGAGTCGAGCATCCACAGCCACGTGATCGTCCCGAGCGCGATCGGCGTGGTCCAGGGCAGCAGGATCAGGAAGCGTGCGAACCACTTCCCCTTGAAATCCGACCGCAGGGTGAGTGCCAGCGCGGTCGCCAGCACTACCACCAGCACCTGCGACACCAGCGTGAACACGAAGGTGTTGCGCAGCGACGTCCGTGTCACCGGATCGGCCAGGGCCGCGCGGAAGGTCGACAGCCCGACGAAGTGCAGCACCGGGTTGCCCGTGGTGATATCGGTGAAGGCGTACACGATCGCCATCACCAGCGGGAACGCCACCAGCACCAGCAGGTAGGCGACTGCGGGCAACAGCAGCAGCGGCCCCAGCACGCCCTCCCGGTCGAGCAGATAGCGCCGCCTCCGCTGGCGCGTCGCGACGGCCTCGGTCCCCGCCGTCACGCGGACACCCCCTTGAGCGGCTTGGCCTCGACCCGCTCGCCGCTCTCCTTGCTGAAGCAGCGCACGCTCGAGGAGGCGAGCGCGAAGTGCGCGGTAGTGCCGTCGTCCACCGGTTCGGTGACGGTGAACGGCAGCCGGGAGATCACCCGGGTGTCCGGCGACAGCGCCGGGATGGTGCCGTAGATCAGGCGGTCGGAGCCGAGGTACTCGACCCGGTCGACCTTGTAGTCGAGCAGCACCTTCCCGGCTCCGTCCTCCACCAGCTTGGCGGGCAGGAAGTGCTCGGGCCGGAAGCCGAACAGCACGCCCTCCTGCTCGATCAGGTTCATCGGCGGGGAGCCGACAAAGGTGGCCACGAAGATGTTGGCCGGCTCGTGGTAGATGTCCCAGGGCGTGCCGACCTGCTGCAGCCTGCCCTTGTCGAGCACGGCGATGCGGTCGCCGAGGCCCATCGCCTCGACCTGGTCGTGGGTGACGTAGATGGTGGTGATGCCGACGCGCCGCTGGAACTCCTTGAGGTCCTCGCGGGCGGAGGCGCGCAGCTTGGCGTCCAGGTTGGAGAGCGGCTCGTCCAGCAGGAACACCTGCGGCTCGCGCACCAGCGCCCGGGCCAGCGCGACCCGCTGCCGCTCGCCGCCGGAGAGCTGGCGCGGTTTGCGGTCGAGCAGGTGGCCGATGCCGAGCAGCTGCGAGGCCCAGTTGACCCGCTCGGGCCGGTCGTCCTTGGGGATGCCCCGGGCGGCGAGCGGGAAGGCGATGTTGGCGAACACCGTCTTGTGCGGGTAGAGGGCGTAGCTCTGGAACACCATGGCGATCTGCCGCGCCCTCGGGGGCAGGTCGTTGACCACCTGCCCCCCGATCAGCACCTCCCCGCCGGTGGGGCGCTCCAGCCCGGCGATCATCCGCAGCAGCGTGGTCTTGCCCGACCCGGACGGGCCCAGCAGCACCAGGTACTCGCCCTCCTCGGTGCGCAGGTCGATGCCGTCGACCGCCGGGGTGTCGGTGAAGACCTTGCGGACCTCCTTGGTTTCCACTATCGCCATGGCGAACCTTGTCCCCCCAGGGGTTTCATTCGGGTCATCAGGAGGTGCCGCCGACGAGGCCCTTCTGGCGCCACTTCGCGTAGATCGGCTTGATGGCCGCCTCCGCCTTTGCCACGGCGTCCTTGGCGGCCATGCCGTGGGCGGCGTCGGCCATCATGTTCGGGATCACGAAGGTAGTGAAGATCTCGCTCTCGGCCGCGTTGGCGGGGCCGGGGTGGCCGACGTTGACGCTCCAGCTCTCGGCGTCCTTGAGTAGCGCGAGCTTGTTGGCCGGCTGCGACTTGAAGGGGTCGTTGTCGAGCCAGCCGGGCAGCTCCGTCCAGGCGGGGGCGTTCTTGAACGAGGGGAAGTCGTACAGCTTGGAGTTGGAGGTGACGTTGTGCGACTGGTCGGCCAGCGCCAGCAGGAACTTCTTGGCGGTATCCACCTGCTTGGAGAACTTGGGGATGATGTAGCTGCGCACCACGTGCTGGGCGACCAGCGCCGTCTTCGGGCCCTTGAGCGCCTTCACGAAGAAGATGTCGGCGGCCACCGTCGGGTTCGACGCCTGCGCGCTGCGGTAGGCGGAGATCGAGTTCAGGATGTAGTTCAGCTTGCCCGCGATCAGCCCCTGGTTGTTGGAGGCGGCGGTCCAGCTGAAGATCTCGTCGGTCATGCCCTGCTTGAAGAGCTTGGCCATGAAGTCGACCGCGTCGATCACCTCGGGGGAGTTGATCACCACGTTCTGCTGCGCGTCCTGGATCGAGCCCCCGAACGACCACATCAGCCCCCGGGCCGCCATGTTGGAGTCGACCTCCTGGGACATGCCGATGCCGACCGGGATGTTCTGGGATTTCTTGATCGCGACGCCGCCCCTGAGCAGCTCGTCGTAGCTGGTGGGGCCGTTCGGCAGGCCGACCTTCTCCCACAGGCTCTTGCGGTAGTCGCCCGGATCGGGCGTCCAGGTGTGGCCGAAGCTGTAGTACTTGTTGGTGGTCGGGTTGAAGCTGGAGAGCTTGGCGAAGCTGACCTGGTCGCCGTACTTGCCGGTGGTCTGCTGCACGATGTCGCTGACGTCGATCACGCTCGGCTCCAGCGACGAGGGCGGCACGATCCACTCGATCAGGTCGTGGCCCTGGCCGGCGTTGATCTCGGCGGCGGTACGGGCGGGGAGCAGCGAGTTGTCGATGTGGTCGACGGTCACGGTGATGCCGTTGTCCTTGCCCCATTGCTTGGCCCAGCCGTCGAACCAGGTGTCGTAGCTGGGGACGAAGTGGCTCCACTGCAGGATCCGCAGTGCCTTGCCGCCCTTGGCGTTGGAGGCCCCCGAGGGCCCCGTGCAGGCGCCTAGGACGCTCGCACCGGCACCTGCGGCTGCGAGAGTCCCGGTGGTCTTCAGGAATTCGCGGCGCGAGACTCCCGCTGGGTTGTTCGGCATCGTCGCCTCCTTGTGATCGCCTGATCACCGACACGACACGACTGGCTCATACCCGAATGTGCGTCGTTCGAAGCGTCGTTCGAAGCGTCCCGCTTGGTCTGGACGAGTGCAATAGCGCGGACCGTCGGGATGCATCATATATTTTGCCGGATGGCTGGCCAAGCTCCTATCTCCCTGCGACTCCGTGCGATCCTGCGCGTCACGGACGACACTGGGAGCAGTGTGTGGAGGGCCAGCAGGGAGAGGAGTGGCCATGGCGGTGCGCTACGGGCATGGCGGCGCCGGCGGCGGCACCGGCAGAGGCCGGGGGATGCTCGGGTCCAGGATGCCCCCCGGCGGCGAGCCTGACCGCAGCCTGCGGGAGGCGCTGAGCGACCGGCAGGTGCTGCGACGGGCGGCACGGCTGTTTGCGCCCTACCGCCTCCAGGTCGCCATCGTCACCGTCGCGATCCTGGTCACCGCCGGTTTGGGCGTGGCCAACCCGCTGCTGATCAGGGCGACCTTCGACAAGGCCCTGTTCGTTCCCGGCGGTCCCAGGATCGGCCTGCTGGTGGAGCTGGTTGGGCTGATGATCGCCATCCCGATCGTGTCGAGCCTGGTGGGCGTCTACCAGAGCTGGCTGACCAACACCACCGGCCAGAGCGTCATGCGCGACCTGCGCGCCACCCTCTACAACCACCTGCAGAACATGCCGCTGCGCTTCTTCACCGCCACCCGCACCGGCGAGATCCAGTCCCGCCTCGCCAACGACGTCGGCGGCCTGCAGGTGGTGATCACCGACATCGCCTCCAGCGTGCTGTCCAACCTGGTGATCCTGCTTTCCACCCTGGTGGCGATGCTGGTGCTGAGCTGGCAGCTCACCGTGCTGTCGCTGTTCCTGCTGCCGCTGTTCGTCATCCTGACCAGGCGGGTCGGGCGGGCGCGGCGCCAGGTGACCGGCGAGACCCAGGAGGCGCTGGCCGAGATGAGCGCCACCACCGAGGAGACCCTGTCGGTCTCCGGCGTGCTGCTCGCCAAGGTGTTCGGCCGCCAGCGAGCCGAAGCCGAGCGTTACGGCGAGCAGAACGAGCGCCTGGCCCGCCTGCAGGTCCGCCAGCAGATGATCGGGCGGTCGTTCTTCGCGGTGGTGTCGACCTTCTTCTCGATCACCCCCGCGCTGGTCTACCTGGTCGCCGGGTTGACCTACCGGCACGGCGGGCAGCTCAGCCCCGGCACCCTGGTCGCCTTCACCACCCTGCAGGCGCGCCTGTTCATGCCGATCGGCCAGGTGCTGCAGATCTCCACCGAGGTGGCCAGCTCGCTGGCACTCTTCTCGCGCATCTTCGACTACCTGGACATGCACCCCGACATCGTGGACGCCCCCGATGCCGCGACCCTGCCCGCCACCCAGGTTCGCGGCGAGGTCGGCCTCGACCAGGTCTGGTTCTCCTACGACGCCGTGCCCGCGTCGCTGTCGGCTGTCCGCGACGGCCCCGCCGCCAGCGCTGGCGGCGGCAGCGGCGGCAACGGGGGGCCCCGCTCGCGCTGGGCGCTCCGCGACCTCGACCTGCGGGTCGAGCCCGGCATGCTCGCCGCGATCGTGGGCCCGAGCGGGGCCGGCAAGACCACCATCTCCTACCTGATCCCCCGCCTCTACGACACCACCCGGGGGCGGGTGCTGCTGGACGGCCACGACGTGCGCAAGCTGACCCTCTCCAGCCTCAGCGACGCGATCGGCATGGTCACCCAGGAGAGCTACCTGTTCCACGCCAGCGTGCGGCGCAACCTCATGTACGCCCGGCCGGAGGCGACCGAGGAGGAGCTGGTCGCCGCGGCCACCGCCGCCTACATCCACGACCGCATCACCGAGCTGGAGCACGGCTACGACACCGTGGTGGGGGAGCGCGGCTACCGTCTCTCCGGCGGGGAGAAGCAGCGCCTCGCCATCGCCCGGGTGGTCCTCAAGGACCCCCGCGTGCTGATCCTGGACGAGGCGACCAGCTCCCTGGACACCGCCAGCGAGCGCATCGTGCAGGCAGCCCTGCAGCCGCTGATGCGCGGCCGCACCACCATCGCCATCGCCCACCGCCTCTCCACCATCCTCGCCGCCGACGTCATCTTCGTGCTCGACCGCGGCCGCCTGATCGAGTCCGGCTCCCACGCCGACCTGCTCGCCCACGGCGGCCTCTACCGCAACCTCTACGACCAGCAGTTCGGCGGCGGCGCCGTCGAAGCCCGCTGCCACAACGGCCTGATCATGTCCAACGGCCAGGTCATCAGCATCCCAGAGACCGGAACCGAGGCCGCGACGTAGCACATACGTGCTACCATGTCCATATGGTCTCGATCGGCATCCGTGAGCTGCGCCAGCACGCCTCCCGCTACGTCCGTATGGCGAAGGAGGGTCGTCGCGTTGCGATCACGGAACGCGGAACGCTTGTCGCCTATCTCGTGCCCGCCAGCGAGGAGCCAGCCGGGCTCCTGGAGCGGATGGAGGCGCGGGGTGAATTGACTCCCGCGATTGGTAGCCTCCTTGACCTGTTTCCACCGCCTCCACTGGCAGAGGGGGAGCGTTCGCCAAGCGAAGCTCTTCAAGAGCTTCGCGACGAGGAGCGCTGGTGATCTATTTCGACACCTCTGCGTTCATGAAGCTCGTCCGGGCTGAGCGGGAGACGCTCGCGTTGGGGGCGTTCCTTTCTGAGCGAGAAGGCACGCCGTTCGTCTCCAGCGCGCTCCTGATCGTGGAGGCCCGCCGGGCCACTCTGCGGACGAACCCCAACCAGGCAAGTCTCGCCGACATGCTGCTCAGCCGCGTCAACAGAGTGGAGATCTCCGATGCTCTGATTGAGGCCGCTAGCCGTCTGCCCGACCCGATGCTGCGCTCACTGGATGCGATCCACCTCGCGACCGCCCTGCAGTTGCGGAGCGATCTGGACTGCCTGGTCACCTACGACGCGCGGCTGGCGACCGCCGCCAAGCAGCAGCGCCTCCCGGTCGCGATGCCCGGCTCATAGCCGCATTGTTGCTGCTTGCGGCGGGGCGGCGGGGCTGATGCCGCGGTCGGCGAGCAACTGCCAGAGTGGTTCGAGGGCACCGTCCGGGTCGCGGTAGAACTCGCTGGCGCGCAGGTGGTGGAAGCGCCAGCCGCAGCGTTCCAGGGCGCGTTGGCGGGCGAGGTCGTGGTCGTACTGGTCGGGGCCGCGCCACTGGTCGCCGTCGCACACCAGGCCGAGGCGGGAGCGGTCGCCGAGCACCACCAGGTCGACCCGGAAACCGTGGATACGGTGCTGGGCCACCACCTTGTAGCCGCGGGCGGTGAGGCGGCGGCAGACCTGCTGCTCGAACAGGGTCTCGAAGGGCTCCTGCAGGGCCTCGGCGTCAATCTCGCCCGCGACCTGCCGCAGGTCCTCCGAGGGTGGTGGGCTCAGGCAGTGGCTCAGCAGCTTCCAGCGCACGCACTCGCGGTTGAGGTCGTGGGGCTGCACGCTGTGGAACAACCACAGCTGGTCCTGGGCACGGCTGGCGGCCACGTTGAAGCGCTGCTCGCTGCCCCGGCCGCCGAGGGCGGGCAGCGGCCGGGCGTCGGGGTTGGGGACCACCACCATGGTCAGGAACATCACCGAGCGCTCGTCGCCCTGGAAGTCGTAGGCGGTGCCGCACTTGATGCGCCTGGCCACTATCTCCTCCGGGCCGATCCGCTCCACCAGCAGGTCGTGGACCCGTTTGGCCTGGGCGGCGCCGAGCAGGCTGACCACGCCCATGGAGCGGCCGTCGTAGCGGGGGTCGGCACAGCAGCGGGCGATCTGGTCGACGATCGCGCGCGCCTCGTCGTCGTTGATCTTCCCCAGATCATTTCCATAGGTGATAGCGCCACCGACGTGCACGGTGCGCAGCGGCTCCAGGCGGTCGGTGCCGAACTGGCGCAGCGGGACCAGCAGATGGTCGCCGTAGCTGAGCCGGTTGGAGAACTCGATGATCTCCGGCATGCAGCGGAAGTGCTCCTGCAGCCAGATGCGACCCCGGTAGCGGCTGGCGGTCTGGTCGTAGAGGCTGTTGTCCAGGCCCAGCAGGTCGCGCAGCTCCACGTCGGGGAGGTGCTGGCGCTGCAGGCGCTCGACCACGTAGCGGTCGACGCCGATGTTGTCCGGGCTGATCTGGCGGTCGTCGCCTACCACCACGACCTTGGGCGCGAGCCACAGCAGAAACAGCGCGTCCACCCCTGACTGGCTGGCCTCGTCCACGATCACCACGTCGAAGGCGTGCGGGCGGGCGGGGATGGTCTCGGCGACCCGGTAGGTCGGCATGATCCAGGCCGGGACGGCATCCTGGCAGGCCTCCATGTGCCGCTGGGCGGCGGCGAGGTGGGTGGGCGCGTGCTTGCCGGTGCCCTTGCCGTAGCGGCGCATCGCGGTCTGGTAGGCGCGCAGGTGCTGCGACTCCTCGTGGCTCATGCGCGCCAGGCAGTGCCGCCAGGCGAGGTTGGCGCCAAGCTCTCCGGTGAGCTTCAGGGAGCGCTGGTCGCAGGCGCGCAGGCGCTCGCCGATGGCGCGCTCCTCGGCAGGGTTGACCATGCCCCGGTACCAGCGCTCGGCGCGGGCCCAGTCCCAGGCGCGCTCCAGCACCGCCAGGCGATCGTCCCAGGCCGGATCGTCGGGTTGCCGCTCCAGGCTGCCGGCCAGCTCCGGCGCGCCGCTGCGGAGGCGCTCCAGCAGCTCGTCCCGCCGCGCGGTCAGCGCCCGCCCTTCGGCGACCTCCTCGATGCCCGCGAAGGCGCTGGCGTAGGCGGCGAGGTCGCGGGCGTGCAGCGCGCTGGCGGCGTAGGCGCACTCCGGCGCGGCACCTCGCAGCAGGCTGGCGGCCCGGTAGGCGCCGGCGGCGGCCTCGATGGTCTCGGTCAGGGTGGTGACCTGGCGCTCGGCCTCCAGCGACTCCAGGCAGCGCGCCAGCTCCTGGACCCTGGTGGCGTCCGACCACAGCGGCGGGATCAGGCCACCGATCGCCTGCGCGGCTGCCTCAGTCGCGCCCCTCGGGCCGGCGAGCGCCAGCACGCCTTGGAGGGCGCTGGTGGCGTCGACCAGCCGGGCCCGGCGGATCGAGTAGGCCGTCGCCTGCGCGGCACCCCGGGACGGGGCGGCAGCTTGGCGCTGCCCGTTTGCCTGCCCGTCGCTGGGTTGAGGGCGGGCGTGCCCATTGGCCCTGCCGTTGGTGGTGCCACCCGCCGGGCGCGCGGCTCCCGGCAGGCGAGGTCCCCAGCGGCGCTCGACCCGGGAGAGGCCGATCTCGGCATCGAGCACGAGGGTCAGCCGGGCCAGCAGCTCGGGGGAGTCAGGCACGAGGCCGTCGACCCGGACCCGCTCCAGCAGCGGCCGGGCGGCGCGCACCGCCGGGGCCTTGATGAGGCCGCCGGTGCGGCCTCCCGCCGCCAGGTGCCCGGCCAGGTCGCGCGCCTGGCCGCGGAGGATCGCCGGGTCGAGACCCTGGAGGCCGCGCAGCTCGATACCGTCGGCCTCGTCGATGGCGGCGGCGAGGGCGTCGAGGTCCTCACGGGTGAGGCGGCCCAGCTCCTCCCACTCGCCCGCGTGGCCGTCCAGGACCGCGCTGGCAGCGGTGGGCAGCCACGGCTCGCGGCCCCGCAGCGCCAGGTCGCGGGCGCGGGTGAGGGCGGCGAGCGCCTCCGCCAGCGCACGGCGCTGCTGGTCTGAGGCTGCGCTGAGGGCGGCCCACGGCGGCAGTGCCCGTGCGGCGGCGAGCCGGTCTGCCTGCCGTGCCCGCTCGGCGGCTGCCAGCTGCTCGAAGCGGCGGGCCACCTCGCCCGGTTGCAGGCGTGCCGCCGCCTCCGGGATCGCCTGCGCAGCCCGCGCCGACACGTGGCCGCGCAGGCGGCGCAGCAGGGCGAGCAGCTCGGCTGCCTCGGCGGCATTGAGCGGGGGTGGCTCCGCCTCCGCCTCCGGCGGCCGCTCGGTGAGCCAGCCGTAGCGGGCCTCCTCGTCCCGCAGCCGCAGGGCAATCTCTGCCAGCTTGCCTTCGTAGCCGAGCTCGGGGAGAGCGTGCTGCTCGATCTCGCGCTGGCGGATGGCCCGCTGGCGGTCGAGCAGCTCGTGCCGCTCCTGCGCGACGGTGGCGAGCCGTTCGCGCAGCCAGGCCACCCGCGCGTCGATGGCGCGGTCGTCCCATTCCGGGTCGGTGGCCCGGGCCACCAGCGCCTGCACCGACCGTTCCAGGTCGCCGGTGCCGCGCCGGCCGTCGCCGACCATGCTCACGCACAGCTGGGCGATGTCGGGGGGCAGCTTCCCCTTGAGCACCTCCAGGGCTCGCCCGGTGTGGCTGGTCACCAGCACGCGCTTGCCCAGGGCCGTCAGGTGGGAGATGAGGTTTGCGATGGTGTGCGACTTCCCCGTCCCCGGCGGCCCCTGCACGATCACTCCGCGGTGCTGCGTCAGCCGCTCCACGATGCGCCACTGCTCGTCGTTGGAGGGCAGCGGGAAGTACACCTCGCCGTCCCCATCTCCGTCCCCGTCCGGGTCGTCCGCCACCGCGGGCTCCGGCGCCGCCTCAACCTCAACCACAGGCTCCGCAACTGGCTCCGCAACCGGCTCGGCGATCGGCTCCGGGGTGAGCTCTGCGGCAGGTTCGGGGGCAGCTTCGGGGAGGGGGAGGTCGTCGAGGATCTCGATCATGTCGCGGATGGTCGCGGGCACGCTGACGGCCTCGTCGCGGAGCTGGCCGATGGCCTTGGCGTAGAAGTCGATCAGCGAGCGCGGCGACCGCCGCCGCAGGACCAGCGCTGGCGCGAAGCTGACCTGGGGGGAGTCGTCGGCGCGGTCCCGCGGCGACAGCGCCGGGTCGAAGGTGCCGCGGGTGTCGGCCGCGTGGACCCAGGCGCGGAGGACGGGATCGACGGTGGCCCGGTCCCACGGGTCGGCCTCCAGGAGCCGCTCGTCGAGCTGCTGCTTGAGCTCCCGGCTCGGCAGCTGGCCACCTTCGAGCATGTCCTCCTCGAAGCTGAGCCGGGCACCCTCGGCGGGCGGCCCCAGGGCGATGCGCCCGGTCTCGGCGTCGAAGGCCACCTCCGCCGGCATGGTGAGCAGATGCCGCCGCACCGTGCTCCCCGCTGGGCCGGCCCAGGTCAGCAGGCCGATGCCCACCACCGTCTCGAACTGCTCGCCGAGCTGATTGCCGAGCTGCTCCACCTCGAACAGCCGCTTGTAGATCTGGTACACGGGCTTGACGCGGCGGTCCTCGACGGCCCACCGCTCCCACTGCTCCCGATAGCGGCCCCAGGCAGCCTGGACCTTGGGATGGTCGCTGACGCGGTGAAGCTCGGCCCGCTCCACCTCGCCGCCGGCGCCCTGGTAGACGGTCGGCAGCTCGGCCTCCTCCAGGAGCCCAGGATCGCTGCCCGAGTCTTCCAGCTGGCGGCTGTCGACCCAGGGGGCGAGCATGGCAGGGACCTCCGGGGGCCGAACCCGCCGTGGCCGCTCGATCACCAGCCAGCGCGCCTGGCCGCCGGGGTTGGGGCTAAGGCTGGGACCGGGACCAGGGCTGGGGTGTGCGCTGGTCACCGCCCGGCACTCCGGCTCCGCCGGGACCTCGGAAAACCACAGCACCTCGGTGTACTCGGCGAGGTCGCGAATGGTGCGGGCACGCAGCTCCGCGAGCCGCTTCAGATACTCGAACAGCCGGATGGCGCGGTCGCGGCTGCCCGCCTCCTCGTCCAGTGGCTCGGGTTCGTCGTCCAGTGGCTCGGGTTCGTCCTGGTAGTCGTCAAGCACAGTCATGGTCGCACTGTCTCCCGCGAGCACCACCTTGAAACCCGGCGCGGGACCGAGGGGAGTAGGCTTCCGCGATGCGAAGCGAGGACGCTGGCGTGCGCTGGCTGGTCGACGGCATGAACCTGATCGGCTCGCGGCCGAACCGCTGGTGGAACGACCCGGACGGGGCCGTCCGCCGTCTCATCGACGAGCTGGACCGCTACGCCGCCGCCACCGGCGAGGACGTCACGGTGATGTTCGACCGCCAGCCCCCGGACGTCCCCGCCGGAGCGCATGGCGCGGTCCAGGTCGCCTTCGCCTCCCGCCGGGGTCGCAACGCTGCCGACCACGAGATCGTCCAGCTGCTGGAGACAGACCCGGACCCAGGGTCCTTCCGCGTGGTGACCTCCGACCGGGACCTGATCGAGCGAGTCCGCCACCTCGGTGCCGGCACCACCTCCGCCAGCTCGTTCCGGCGCCAGCTTGACCAGGCGCTCGGTGATAGCGCTGGCGGATAGCGCTCCCTGATAGTTGACACAGGATTCGACAATGCATTTTATAGAGATCGCCCACTCCGGAGGTTGGCGTGGAGATCTCGATCAGTCATCTGTCGCACGAGTTCCGTGATGCCCGGGGTGGCCAGCGCGTCCAGGCGCTCGACGAGGTCAGCCTCACGATCGCGACCGGCGAGTTCGTTACCCTGGTCGGCCCCAGCGGGTGCGGCAAGTCCACCCTGCTGAAGGCCGTCGCCGGGCTGCTGCGCCCAACCTCCGGGGAGATCCTGTGCGGCGGCCGCGAAGTCACAGGGCCTGGCAGCGAGCGCGGCGTGGTGTTCCAGGACCTGGCGATCATGCCGTGGCGGACGGTGCGCCGGAACATCGCCCACGGCCTGGAGATCCAGGGCGTCCCGCGGCCCGAGCGGGAGGAGCGGGTCGAGCACCTCATTGCGCTCATGAACCTGACCGGCTTCGAGCACCGCTACCCCCACGAGCTGTCCGGCGGCATGAAACAGCGGGTCGCGGTAGCGCGGACCTGGGCGGCCGACCCACCCGTCATCCTCATGGACGAGCCCTTCGCCGCCACCGACGCGCAGACACGGATCACCCTGCAGGAAGAGCTGCTGCGCATCTGGCGCCTGAGTCGGCACACCGTCCTGTTCATCACCCACAACACCGAAGAGGCGGTGTTCCTCGGCGACCGGGTGGTGGTGATGAGCCGGCGCCCCGGGACCATCAAGGCCGTCGTCGAGGTCCCCACCCCTCCCGACGAGCGCAACGCCGCCACCATGCTGAGCGACCCCGACATCCGCGAGCGCCACGAACACGTCCTCAAGCTCGTCCGTGAGGAGGTCGCCTGATGGGGGGTTCGGGGGGCATGGTCCCGCGGCCGGAACTACCGCGAGCCGATTCCATGGCTGCCGCGGGGCCCCCCGATGGATCAAGGGCTTCGAGGGGCATGGTCCCGCGGGTGGCGCTGGGCGCTCTCACCTTCCTGTTCCCGTTCGCAGTGCTGCTGGCGGTCTGGGCGGCCGTCAAGGGCGGTTTCGGCCTGCCCGACAACACCCTGGCCTCTCCCATGCAGGCGCTGCGGGCGCTCGGGGCGGTCGTGCAGAGCGGCGTGCTGCCCGCCTACGTGTCGGCGAGCCTGGCGCGCCTGACCGTGGGTTGCCTGCTGGCCGTGGCGATCGGCCTGCCGGTCGGGATCCTGCTCGGCCTCACCAGGTACGGGGCGCGGATGTTCGAGCCGTTCCTGCGCTTCTTCCAGGCGGTATCGGGGATCGCCTGGCTGCCGATGGCGATCATCTGGTTCGGCTTCACCAACGCGACCGTCTTCGTCGTGATCGTGTACACGGCGCTGATCCCGATCGTGTTCAGCACCATGACCGGCGTGCGCACCGTGCCGCCGATCCTGTCGCAGGCCGTGGCGACCATGGGCGGCGGGCGTGGCCGGGTGATCCGCGACGTCTACCTGCCCGGCGCGCTGCCCAGCATCGTCGTCGGCTGCCGCCTCGGCGTCGGGTACGGGTGGAGAGCGCTGATCGCCGGGGAGATGCTCACCGGCAAGGCGGGCCTCGGCTTCCTGATCTTCGACGCCCGCCGCTTCGACCGCATCGACCGGATCATCGCTGGGATGCTCGTGATCGGCACGCTCTACCTGATCATCGACCGGCTGCTGCTGGCTCCCGTCGAGGAGGCCACCGCCCAGCGCTGGGGGAGCGTCCGGTGACGCTGGCCCGGCCGCCTCGGGCGGCTTCCGGGGAGCGGGAGCGGCTGCTCCGGGTAGAGGCTGCGGGGCCCGCGCGGGAGCCCGCCTGGGTCCGCCTGCTGCCGGTGGTCCCGTTCGCGGTCCTGGTCGCCGCCTGGCTGGTGGGGTGGCAGCTGACCCATCCGAACCTCGCCACCCTGCCCAGCCTCCCGACGGTGCTGCGGACCCTTGGCAGCCTGGCCGCGTCCGGGGAGCTGTGGCGCAACATCGTGGCGAGCCTCGGCCGCCTCGGGCTGGCCGTCGCCGTCGGCGTCGTCTCGGGCATCGCGCTCGGCTTCGCCGCCGGGCTCAACCGCACGGTGGGCCGCATGATCGAGCCGCTGGCCACCTTCTTCACGGCGATCTCCGGGATCGTGTGGCTGCCGCTGGCGATCGTATGGTTCGGCATCGGCACCAGGACGGTGGTGTTCATCATCTGGAACTCCATCTTCTTCATCGTCTTCGCCAACACCGTCCTCGGCGTCCGCTCGGTCCCGCCGGTGCTGGACGAGGCGGTGCGCACCCTCGGCGGCGGGCGGCGTCACGTGATCGCGCAGGTGATCTTCCCCGGCGCCCTGCCGCACGTGGTGTCGGGGTTGCGGGCGGGGCTCGGCTTCGCCTGGCGGGCGCTGATCGCCGCCGAGATCATCGGGGCGACCGCAGGGCTCGGCGCCATGATCTTCCGCGGCGCCGAGTTCATCCGCTCCGACGTGATCCTCGCCGGGAACCTCGTCATCGGCGTCATCGGCCTCGCCATCGACCTGCTGGTCCTGGTGCCGCTGGAGCGCCGGACCGTGCAGCGCTGGGGCCTGGTGATCCCCACCGGCGGCGGGATCCGCGCATGAGGATGAGGATGAGATGAGGCTGCCGGCGGACCTGCGCGCGCCGCTGCTGAAGCTCCTCGCCGGCGTGGTGGTCGTCGCCGCCCTGGTCACCGGGCCATCGCTGTACGGTGCGGGCACCGCTGGCGGCAAGCTGCCGGCGGCGCTGGCCAGCGCGCGGGGGCCGAGCGACGTCGTGGTCACGCTGACGGTCAAGGCGGAGGTCTTCCACATCGGGGTGCTGTCCGCGCACGGCGTCTTCGGCGGCACCCCCTCCGGCTCGGGCTCGGACCGGCAGGTGATCCTCCTGCAGGTGTTCCCGGCTGACCTGCGGGCGCTCAGCCGCATCTACTGGGTGCGTTCGATCGCCCCCTACACGCCATGATGCGCCCAGCGGATCCCCCCAATGGGTCAGGGATCGGCCTGGCGGTGGTCGGCTGCGGGACCATCGGGCGGATCCGCGCACAGCTGGCCCGCGAGCACCCGGCGCTCGGCTGGCTCGGCCTCTGCGACCTCGACGACCAGGTCGCCCGGTCGCTGGCCGCCGACACCGCCGCCGACTTCGTCACCGGCGACTTCCAGGAGCTGCTCGCCCGCCCCGAGGTGACCGCGGTGATCGTCGCCACCGACGAGAACCAGCACGTCGAGCCGGTGCTGGCCGCCGTGCGGCAGGGCCGCCCGCTGTTCGTCGAGAAGCCGCTGGCCACCGACCCGGTCCGTTCCGCCGAGGTGCTGCGCGCGGTGGAGGAGCGCCATGCCGATGTGGTGGTCGGCTACACCCAGCGCTTCCGGCGCCGCTTCCTGGCAGCGCGGCAGGCCCTCCACGACGGCCGCATCGGCGCGGTGACCACGGTGGTGACCAGGGCCTTCATGAACCGGATGGTGCCGCTCGCCACCCTGCGCCGCACCGAGCGGCGGCGGGCGCTGACCCCGATGGTGGTCTCCGGGACCCACGCACTCGACCTGTGCCTGTGGCTGCTCGACGGCATGGAGGGCAAGGAGCCAGTCGAGGTCTACGCCCGCTCCACCGACCGTGTGCTCGGCGCGTTCGGGACCAGCGACGCGACCCTCGGGGTCTTCACCCTGGCCGACGGGACCATCTGGAGCATGAACATCAGCTGGGCGCTGCCGGTCACCTGGCCCGGAGCCGTCTACGGCCTGGAGGTCGGCATCGTCGGGACCGAGGGGGTCATCGACATCGAGGACACCCACCGCGACGTGATCGTGGCGTCGCAGTCGCCCCTGGACGCGGGCTACCGACCCAAGGGGTTCGACCCCGGAGTGCCCCGCCACGTCGACTTCGTCGGCAGCTACCCACCTGGCGACCTGGCCGCCGGGCGGCTCTGGGGGCCGATCCGCGAGGAGACCATGACCTGGCTCAACCGGCTCCTGACCGGTGCTCCTACCGTGCACGCCAGCGCCGCCGACGGCCACCGCAACCTGCTGCTGTCGATGGCCATGGACCTCTCCGCCCGCACGGGCGCGCCGCTGCGGCTGCCGCCCGACAGCTCAGCAAGCAGCTCGACCCGGACCAGGACCAGACACAGGAAGGAGCCGCCTCGTGAAGCAGATCGGCCTCGGCGTGATCGGCGTCGGCTGGTGCGGCGGGATCCGGGCGCAGACCGCGGCGAGCAGCCCGCTGGTGGGCGCCAGCAACCTGCATCTCGCCGAGATCCGGCCCGACCGGCTCGCCGAGATCGCCGCGCGGACCGGGGCGGCCACGGCCACCAGCGACTACCGGGAGCTGCTCGCCAACCCTGCCATCGACGCCGTGGTCATCTCCACCACCCCCGAGACCACCCACCACCCGATCGCGCTGGCAGCCCTGCAGGCGGGCAAGCACGTCCTGCTGGAGAAGCCGCTCGCCCTCACGATAGAGGAGGCTGATCAGCTCATCGAGGAGGCGGCGCGGCGCAGGCTGCGCTTCACCGTTGGCTATTCGCAGCGGTTCAACCCCAAACAGGCGCTGATCAAGCGCAGCCTCGCCGACGGCACCCTGGGCACGCCCGTGAGCGTGCTGATCAGCCGGCACATCACCCGCCGCCTGGGGGAGAAGATCGGCGCCCGCATCAAGCTCTCCCCGGCGGCGATGGAGGCCACCCACGACATCGACTTCGCGCTGTGGTGCCTGGAGCCGGCCCGCCCGGTGCGCGTCTACGCCCAGGCGGCGGGCCGGGTCATGCGGCAGCGGCACGGCGTCGACGACTGCGTGTCGATGGTGATCACCATGGACGACGGGACCCTGGTGACCATCGGCGCCGGATGGATCCTGCCACCGGCCTATCCCAACTTCTCCACGACCTGGATCGAGGTCGTCGGCACCGAGGGCGCGCTATTCGCCGACGACAGCCACCGCGACACCGTCCTCAGCACCATGGCGGACGGGACCGTGTTCCCCCTCTCGACCATGCCCGGCGAGGCCGTCGGCCACGTCTACGCCGGCCCGATGGAGCGCGAGACCGTCCATTTCCTGGAGGCGGTCGCCCTCGACCGCGAGGTGCTGGTGACGCCCGCCCAGGCCAGGCTGGCCATGGAGGTCTACCTGGCCGCCGACCTGTCCGCTGAGCGCAACGAGCCGGTCAGCCTCAACCCGGGTGGCCTCAACCCGAACAGCTCGCCGGCAGCTTCGGGAGGTCAGAGAACCATGCGGGATGCGCTTGCTGCACCTGGCTCATGATCGAGGCGTCGACCAGATCGCCGCCGCCGAGGCTTGTCTTGATCGTCCCGGCGGCGGCCAGTTGGGTGGCGGTGTCGGCGAACACTTTGGTGGTGCAGCTCGACAGCCGCGGGTCGAAGGTCAGGTGGTCCATGGCCGCCGTGGCGTCCTGGGGGTCCAGCCCGCTGAGGAAGTTGGTCGCGACCTGGGCAGCCTCCTGACGGTTCTGCCGGATCCACTGGGAGGCCTGGGCCAGCCCGGCGATGAGCTTCTGCAGTGTGTCCGGGTGCTGGGCGATCACGGTGTCGGTGGCGGCGACGCCGATGACGTAGCCGATCAGCGGCGTCCCGCGCGACACCACCACCGCGTTGGCGCCCAGCTGCCTGACCTCCTGGGCCACGTACGGCTCCCAGGAGGAGACGGCGTCCACGTCGCCCTTGACCACGCTGACCGGGTGGTCGCTGGTGCTGAGCGGGACGATCTTGACCTTGCTGAGCGGAATGCCGTTGGCCTTCAGGTAGCGGTGCAGGTACTCCTCGTTGGTGGTGCCGCCCTGGGTGCCGAGCTTCTTGCCGACCAGGCTCTGCGGGTCGCCCGCCTTGATGCCCCTGTCCGCGCGCCCGACGATCCCCAGCGGCCCGGCATAGGTGGTGCTGGTGGCGTCGTTCATCTCGGACCCGACCGCCTTGAGCGACTCCCCGGCGGCGCGAGCCGCCACCAGGCTGGTGTTGGAGGTGCCACCGAGTTCGGCCTGCCCGGTCTGCAGCGCCTTGTTGACGTCGTTGCCGCTGGTGAGGATCTGGAGCTTGACGTTCAGGCCATTCTGCGCGAAGAAGCCCTTCTGCACGGCCACGAATTCCGGCAGGTGCAGCATGTTGTTGACGCTCGCCAGCGTGACGGTCTCGAAGCGCTGCTGGCCTGTGGCCTGTTTCGAGCCGCCGCCCCCGCACCCAGCTCCGGCGAGCCCCAGGACGATCCCAATCGCCAACGGCAATGGCTTGAGCCGCATCTGACCCAGCCCCCTTCATCCCTGAGGGGCACCCCGGTCGGCCATCCGGCGGGGCGAATAATCACATATATTGCAATGTCGATTATGTCATGTCAACACGCCAACGCCGAACGCCAGGGCCGGTAGCGGAGCCGGTAGCGGAGGCGGACGGGAATCGAACCCGCCAGGCTGGAAGCAAGAGGGGGACTGCTGCTCCCAGCCCGGCGCTTGGCCCCCTACGCTCCTCCCTGCCAGTCGTGCGGCCGGGTCACCAGCGCCACGCGTGCGCGCGCGACCGCCTCGCGGAGCAGTTCCAGCAGGGCGGCGACCTGGCCACGATCGAGCGTGTCCTCACTGGCGCTTGCCCTCGCCTTGACGGCTTCGGCGGCGGTCTGCCTGATCACGCGGTTCACCATTTGGACCGCGCCCGGATCACCGGGAGTTCGCGCTCCTGGTCCTGCTCATTGTCGTTGTCGCGGTCATAGCGGTAGAGGAGCCAGGCGAAGGCGCCCACCCCGACCGCCCGCGAATCCGAGCCCCGCGGCCCATCCCAACGCTAGTTCCATCCGATCACGCCCCCCGCTCCGCTTCATCGCGTCTGGGTCGATGGTCCTGCTGCGAGGATGAGCATCAGGTGGGATCCAGCGGCCAGATCATGACGGGTTGCGCATAACCGGTATGCATCGGATGCATGGACGTAGGGGCCGGGTGGCCTACTGGCCGACCAGCTCCCGGTACAGCTCCTCGAACTCGTGGACCGCCGGCACGTCCTGGTGCGGGTGGAGCAGATAGCGCAGGAACCGAACCCGCTCATTGCCGCGCGCGGAGTTCACCCCGGCAGCCACCAGCAGCGCCCGGCTGGCCTGCCCGGCAGCTTCGTCAAGCTCGCCGGCTTGGACATAGCCTTGTGCGAGCCAGCTCACGTACAGGGTGACCTCGCGGGCGCGGCGTTGGTCGTAGCGCCCAAGCACCTGGCGGAGCAGCGGCTCGGCGCGGTGTGGCTGACCGAGTTCGGTGTAGCAGCGCCCCGCCATCACGTCGATCTCGTCACGGTCCAGCCAGTACATCCAGCTTGGGGCATCTTCGGGTCGGTGGGCATTGAAGGTCTGGTCTGCCTCGCCGAGGGCACGCTCGGCCTGGCGGCGCTCCCCGGCGCGTGCGTGCGCCCACGCGACCCGCTCGGCAAGCAGCGTCCGGGTGATCACTGGCGCGTTTCGTGGGGTGCCCGTCGCGGCGGTGTGGGCAAGGAGCACGGCTTCGTGTGGGTTGCCGGTGTTGGCGTACATGTAGCTGAGCAGCGAGACCATGTTTGCCGCTAGCACCGGGTCACTGGCGGCATGCGCGGCCTGGATCCCGGTTGCATAGTGGCCGGTGGCCGCGACGTGCTCGTTTGCATCGACCGCGATCCAGCCGGCGACCTGCGATAGCTCTCCTATCGCCTTGAGCAGGCGCCTCCCGAGAGTCTCCGTATACGCGGCGCCTTTGAGCAGGCGCGCGGTCACGTTCAGTTCGCGGCGCACAAGCTGGTAGGAGTCGCCACCGCCGAGGAAGTCGTCAAGGTGATGCAGGTAGATGACACGCCGCTCGACCTTGCCGAGCAGGTCCTTGCCGATGCGCCGGCCTGCTTTGATCTCGACCACCTGCGGGGGCTCGGCGATGAGCCACTCGTGCGCCAGGCGGGCCGCCAGGGCGGGCGTCACTTCCGCTGCGGCGCCGTCAAGCTCTTGCAGCAGTCGCGCGGTGGACTCCGGCGTCCATTCCCCATCGGGCAGCTGCACCCGGGCTGGCGTCCCGTTCGTTGGTGCTGGCGTGGTGCGCGGCGTGCCGGGCAGGTCGAACCACAGGTGCTCGGGGGGGATGTGAAGCACGCGAGCCCAGTGGATGAGCCGGTCCAAGTCGCGGATCGCTGGGCCGTTCTCGATGCGGCTGAGCTGGGCTTGGGTGATCCCGAGCCACCCGGCGACCTGCTCCTGTGGGACCGGCTGCGGACCATGAGACCAATGGCGGCGCCAGGCGCGCACAACCCGGCCGAGATGACGGCTTGCGAGCGCATCGCGCATCTGGTCGTTAAGCCAGAACTCGGTAGTCATCTGCGGAGGGTGGAGCTTGGCTTCCTGGAGCTGCCGCCGGCAGGAGGCGCACAACGCATCGGGGTTGTCGCGGTCAAGCCGCGTCCCGCAGCGGCAATAGCGGGCCGCCGGTTCCCGCCGCCTGGGCGGGCTGCTACCCCTCCAGCACGTCGGGCCTCCACCACAGGTTCCGACCATGCCCCGGCCGCTGCATACGGCGCGGGGCATTACCTTCTCGGGCGACCGTACCGAACCCGACCCCTCGGCGCCAGTCGGACGAACACGCGGTCCCGGTCGATGTGGGCCGCGAGCGGCGTTTCTCCTGGTCAGCGGAGGCGGACGGGAATCGAACCCGCCAGGCGGGGGACGCCCGCCTCAACAGTTTTGAAGACCGCGGAGCCCACCAGGACCCGGACACCTCCGCGCCCGATCTTACTGGAGGCTTCGCGGCAGCACGGCGTTGAGGGCGTTGACGATGCCGTGGCCGTAGATGCTGTTGAAGTGGCGG
>WNGD01001040.1_pt1 | contig 57417 bp, 49 predicted proteins | sample 5400671 | NCBI WGS metagenome assembly WNGD01 (sample SAMN13153369, study PRJNA577476) | soil metagenome | isolation source: 40 cm soil or saprolite under grassland replicate 2 | place: USA:California | collected 2016-06-15 | reverse complement strand
CTCATCGTTGCCCACTCCTGCGCACTTTGTGCCACTTTCACCTTCATCTCCATCTGCTTTTCCCTTTCGTTGCTCGTCCGTTTCTTTCCTTCCCTTCATTCTCTCATTTCTTGATAAGAATTTTGTGGGGAAGAGACAGATGGTCGGACTGGCACCTACGAAGCGCACGGTGCCGCCGCGCGTGCGGCCCGATCTGGGCGCGCTCGCGGAAGCGCAACGCGACGAACTCTTCCGTCGCCGCGCTCTGCTTGGGGAACTGGCCGAGCAAGAACACGTCTCCAATGCCGTCCTGGCGCAACGGGCGGAAGCGGTGGGGGTCAGCTCGCGCACCTTACGGGACTACCATACGCGCTTCCGGCGCGATGGGCTAGCCGGGCTGGCTCCACGTGGACGTCAGGACAAGCGTGGGCATCATGGGGTGAGTGCGCAGATGGTACAGGTCGTCGAAAACCTGCGCCTCACTCACCGGGATGCCACCGTGCGCTTCGTGTATGAACTGGCCTGCCAGCACGCGGCTTCAACGGGGGAAACAGCCCCCAGCCTGTGGCAGGTGCGCTCCATCTGCGCGCAGATCCCAGCCCCGGTGCGGAGGCTTTCCGATGGGCGGGAGGAAGAGTTCCGCAATCGCTATCGCCTGACTTACCCCATCCCTCATGACGCCCACCGCATCGTCTGGCAGATCGACCACAAGGCCCCCTTGCATGTGCTGGTGCGTGACCTGCGTGCGCCTTCTCACCGTGCGCTTTCCGGCGAAGTTCGCCCGTATTTAACACTGGTGATTGATAGTGCTTCACGCCTGGTCATGGCAGGACTCTTTAGCTATGATCCTCCTGATCGTTTTCTGGTGGCAGCAGCGATCCGCGCCGGCATGCTGACCACAGAACACAAGCCGTTCGGTGGCGTTCCCGACGAAATCTGGGTCGATAACGGAAAGGACCTGATTGCCGACCATGTTCATCAACTCGTGCAAGGCTTGGGAAGTACCCTCTTCCCTGGTCCGCCTCATTACCCTGAACTGCGGGGAATTGTCGAACGGTTTCATGAGACGTTAGATACTCGCCTCTGGGCCACCTTACCGGGCTATGTCGGTGCCAACGTGGTCGAACGGAACCCGAAGGCCCAGGCGGAACTCTCGCTGTCGGAGCTGGATCAACGCTTCCGCACGTTTCTCGAACGCTACCATCAGGAAGTCCATAGCGCCACAGGGCAGACTCCGCTCCAATTTTGGCAGGCGCATGCCACCCAGATTCCGGTGAATGAGCGTCTTCTGGATGTCTTGTTGAAAGAAGCGGCACACCGACGCGTGTTGAAAGAGGGCATCAAGTACTCGGGACGAATCTATTGGCATGCCAATTTGGCGACGCTGGTCGGCGAGGACATCCTGGTGCGTGCAGCACCCTCTTACATGGCCCCGGACTCGCTTGAGGTGTACTTTGAGGAACAGTGGCGCTGTACGGCCTTTGCACTTGATTCTGCAAAGGGGCTGGCTCTCCCGCGTTCCGTTGTCACCGAAGCTCAGCGCGACCAGCGCGCAGCTGCTCGTCGTCGCATTGCCAAAGCTCAGGCTACTGTGAAGGAAATCCCATCACCTCCATCAGAACAACGTCCTCCACGACGGCGAGCGGCTCCTCCCCCTGATCCTGCTGGTACTCCGTCACTCTCGACTCGTCCCCCAGATCTCTTCGATTTTCTTGTGGCACAACAGATGAGAAAGGACCCCCTCCCATGATTCCTGAATATGCCGATGACCTCGATTTTGAAAACCGCTTGCCTGCCGGTCAAGCACCGATTATGACCACGAGTGTCAAACGATTTCATGCCTACATGCAGTTCATGATGCAGTCCCGTGCCGAGACAGGCTATGCGACGATGGGCGTGATTACCGGAGATGCCGGGGTTGGCAAAACGATTGCGCTTCAGACCTATCTCCAAGCGCTCACGCCACGTGCATACAGTGGCTTCCCTGCCTGTGTCAGTATCAAAGTCAGCCCACGTTCGACGGCCAAAGCCCTTGCCAAAACGCTGATCGCCACGCTCAATGGAGAGCAGGCAGGCCACAATGTCTATGATATGGAAGCGGTCGCCGCTGAGGCGATCCGACGCAACGACCTTGACCTGATCCTGGTGGACGAAGGAGATTGGCTCAATGTGGAAAGCTTTGAATTTCTGCGCCACATTTTTGACCGCACAGGCTGCCCCATCGTGATCGTTGGGCTGCCACGGATTATGCGCGTCATCACTCGCCATGAGAAATTTGTCAGTCGTGTTGGACTGCACATGGAGTTTCTCCCCTTAACGCAAGAGGAGGTCTTAACAACCGTCCTGCCTGCATTGACGCTGCCCTATTGGCAGTATCACCAGGGCGATAGCGCTGATCGTGAGATGGGAAGAGTGCTCTGGCAACGGGTGTGTCCCTCCTTTCGGAAGTTACGCGTCGTGCTGCAATACGCCAGCCAAATTGGGTAGTGGCCAAAAAGGGAATGATGTGAGAGAAGAAGAGCAGGAAACAAGTGAGAGGTGGAAGGTCACATGAGAACGATCACGGTTCATTGTCCCACTGCGGGAGCGATGCGCTAGTGCATAATGGTCATGCTCCCAATGGGAAGCAGAAATATCTCTGTCGAGTGTGTAAGAACTCATATGAACCACTACCCACATTTCTTCTCACTGAGTAGCGCATTTTGCTTTAATGCTCCTCTCGCTTCACAAGTCGACCGATAATCTGATGAACCAATTCCCCTGTTCTCCGGTATATATTAGTAGAACGAAGAGCATGCTCTCTCCACATGATCGAATACGAGAGGGAAGATGGCCACCAATGAAGAGCTTTTTCAAGAATGGCAAAGCGGCAAAGCAGACGCGCTCGCCACGCTGGTCCAGCGCTATCATGCCCCGCTGGTAGCGCACTTCTACCGGCTGCTGGGCGATGCCCACCTGGCGGAAGACCTGGCCCAGGACACCTTTTTCCGGCTGGTGCGCAATGCGCGTTCCTATCGCTACCCCCAGCCGTTTGTACCCTGGCTCTACCGCATCGCCCGCAATCTGGCCCTCAACTACCAGCAGAGCGCGTACCACCGCTATGTTGATCTTGTGGCCGACCTGCCGGAGACGCTGATTGACGACGCTGATCCGCAGGCCTGGGTAGAGCGACAGGAGCGCCAGGCCGACCTGCTCAACGCCCTGGCGCACCTCAGCTTTGACCAGCGCGAGGTGCTCAGCCTGCGGTTCGGCCAGGAACTCAGCGTGAACGAGGCTGCGGAGGTGTTGGGAGTGCCAGTGGGAACCGTCAAAAGCCGCACCTTCAGCGCCCTGCGCCTGCTGCGCACCTATTTAGAGCCGACTTCTCGCCAGCAGACTGAAAGGAGATTCTGATCGTGACGAACAGTGATCATCAGCATGCCGCTCCGTTTGACGACCAGAGCGAGACAGAACAGTTGCCGGAGGAGTTGCGCCAGGTGGCGCGGCGCTATGCCCAGCTTCCGGTGCCGCGGCCCACACCTGAAGCGACCAACAGGCTGATCGCTCGTCTCCAGGTCTCAGTCAAACAGGACCTCTCACCCTTCCCTGTTCGCCCGCCGCGACAACGGCGACGTATCAGTCCTTTTCTGGAGATGCTGGCAGCGGTGCTGGTGGTGGGCGTCGTGGTCGGTAGTTTCTTGTTTGTGCTCGCCTCGCGCCTGAACCATCCTCCAACGCCACCCGCCAGTGTCAAGGAACAGCCCATCACATTCCAAGCGCTGCGTATGTTCGATGCTACGAACGGATGGGCCACGACGTTTGATGGTGAGCAGGTGCTCCATAGCAGCAAGGGCGTGCTCCATTGGCAGGAGGTCAGCCCAGGGCGCATCGCGCGGAGCACCAGCCAGGGACAGCTGGAAGCCGTCGATTTCATGGATGCCCTGCGGGCATGGGTCGTCTTCAACCCGCATCCCGCCTCATCAGGACCACTCACCCAAGAGCCGCTCTTTGTCGAGCGGACCACCGACGGGGGGCGGACCTGGCAGGAGACGACGATCGTGCGACAGTCCTCCGCGTTTGCACAACAGATCACCTTTCTCACTCCCCAGGTTGGCTGGCTGCTCCTCTCTGAGGGGGCCGCTCTGGGTTCTGAAGGAGTAGAAGTGCTGCGTACGACCAACGGTGGAGCTACCTGGCAGATCATGACGCGCACAAGCAACACGACATCCAACCTTCCTGGCTCTCTCCCTTTTGCGGGAGTGAAATCAGGGATCAGTTTCATCAATCTGACCACGGGATGGATCACGGGCATGATGGAGGGTCTCTATCAAACGCATGATGGCGGAACCACCTGGTATCGCCAGAGCCTCCCACTCCCAGACACGCTCCCTCCCGCAACGCAGGCCTATCTCGCCGCTACTGGCCCACTCCTCACTTTCGCTGGGAGTGAGGGAATCTTCCCTGTCGAGCTGGGGCTGTCCGACGGCAGAGTCATCCCAGAGTTGTATCGCACCAACGATGGTGGTCAAACGTGGCAGGCAGCCGGCTCCCTACCAGCCTGGCCCGATGCCATCACCTTCCTGAATCGGCAAGAGGGCTGGGCGGCAAGGGTTCAGCAGCACAAGTTGCTCTTCTCCTACGCCTTCTTTGCCGGAGATTATACATGGAAAACGTACTCGGAAGCCTTGCCGCCCAGCGTCACACAGATTACCGAACTGAATTTTGTCTCAGAGGAGACAACTGGATGGATCATTGGCGAGACGAACGAGGGGCAGTCAACGCTGCTGTTGCAAACGACTGACCGGGGACAGACATGGAAGGTGGTGCAGCCGCTTCTCGAAGCGGTTGCACGAGCATCAGAGGGAACAGCAGGGACGTGAGAGAAACCGGCAACCAACGCTTTCTGCCACGTCCAACAAGCGACACCATGCGGCCATCCAGCGTGAGGAGAAGGAGCATCTCCTTTCACTCACCCTGTAGGGCGTCTTCTCACTTACCGCCTTTCGCACCATGCTTCATGAAAGGAGCCTGATCGTATGTGTAGCAATAGCTCTCTCCTTCCTAGATGCCGACAGCACATGTCTCCCTTCAAAACGATCACACCTCTGCTGCTGCTCGCAGTCTCTCTCCTCGCTTTGTCTTCCTGCAGCCAACCGGGCCAGGGGAGTTCGTCCAAACCGACTCCTACGCCAACAACAACCCTCACCTCTGGTGGTTCTCCCCTCAGTCCAACACCGGCAGGTTCGGGAAACCCACTGCAGACCATCCACATGATCGATGCCACCACCGGCTGGGCTGAAACTTCCACAAGCCTGCTGCGCACGACAAATGGCTGGCGCACCTGGAAGGGTGTCACCCCACATCAAGCTGCTCTCGTTGGTGCCGGATACTTTCTCACGAGCTCAGAGGCGTGGATAGGGGAAGCCTCAGGATTGAGCTTGCAGGCGGGGCAGAAGCCAGCTGTCATCGTCTCTCACACGACCAATGGGGGTCAGACCTGGCAGAGTGCCGCACTCTCTGTTACTGTCCCGGAGGGCATCTTCAGTATGAGCTTTATCAATGACCAGGATGGCTGGAGCGAGGCTGCAGTAGGGGGAGTCACTGGCACTGACCTGGTGGAAATTTTTCGCACGACCGACGGGGGAAAGTCCTGGACCGCTGTATCCGATTTTTCCCAATACGGACATAAAACAGGGCTGGTGTTCGTCAATGCAACCACTGGCTGGGCCACTTCCGCCGGGTTATATGTCACGCGTGATGGCGGAGCCACCTGGCGACACCAACCCTTACCCGATCCGCCGGGCCAGGGACAGGCCTCTGGTGGGCTTCCAACATTTTTCAATGATCACGATGGTCTCTTGCCAGCTGGCTCCAAGATTCTTGTGACTCATGATAGCGGTACCACCTGGCAGCCTGAGCCTGAATCCTCACTCCCCGCGTCGTCCAGTCTCGTCACGTTTATCGATCTGCAGCATGGATGGGCTGCCGATTCCGGTGGAACAGCGCTTTACCGCACCAGTGACGGAGGAGCACACTGGGCGAAAATCACTCCCGCGATTGCTGCCAGCATCACAGCTGTTGTGCAACTGAACTTTGTCTCGACCGAGCTCGGCTGGGCCCTGGGCTCTACCTCCGAACCTCCGAACACGCTGCTCTTCACAACCGCCAATGGGGGGCAGACCTGGACTCATGTCCCTCTCGCAAACACGCAATCCTTCTCATCCTCAAGAAGAAAGGTTTGATCCGATGCATTACTCATCCGTTCGGACAGCAGGTAGTGGTTCACATGAGACTGATAGCTCGCTCATGGTTGTACCGATGGAGAAAGAGCTTCAGACAAGCCTCATGCATGAACAGGGATTTCGAGAAGGACAGCGTTTTGCGAACAAAACGAGCCAGGCGTTGTCGGAGTGTATTGTTCCAGCGTTCCACATGAGCCGTTTCCCCTGTTTCCTTTCCGACAGCACTGTGCTGTTCTTCTGGGATCACGGCTTGGTAGGCTGCCCAGAAATCAGTGAAACAATGGCCGGTACGATAGGCGAAGGGAATGGCCTCCCACAGACGGCGACAGGTGCTTTGGCTTCGATCTCCGACCGCGTAAGCGACCACTTGACGGCTCTCTCGGCACAAGGCAATCCAGATCCATGCTTGGTCGATCTTTCTAGCAACAAAGGACCACAGTTCATCCAATTCCAAGGTCGTCGAAGCTGGATTGGTGGCATCAGGAGTTATCACTGTCTCGCTCAAAGGTGGAAGCTCAGCGGCTTTTTTTTAATCCAGGCCACCACCGTATTGCGCGAGACCCCAAACGTCCGCTCCAGCCCGCGCAGGCTACTGCGCTCTTCATAGGCCCGTAGGATCTCTTCACGACGTTCCTCCGGGTAGGCATGCGGGGTTGAATGTTCTCGGCTTTGCCTCTGACAGGCACGGCAGAGATATTTCTGCTTCCCATTGGGCGCTCGACCGTTGCATACAAGTGCATCGCTTTGACAATGCGGACAATGAACTGTGATCGTTACCATGGTATCCTTCCTCTCTCAACGTGCTGCCGCTACTCTACCACGTCATTCTCTTTCGGGCCACTACCCAGAACCTTTCTCTCCTCTTGCTGAGTCGAGATGAGCTAGTCGCCTATCGGGCCTACCTGGCAGAATGCTATGCCCAGTCAACGGCATCACGGATGTGGGCTGTCGCCAAGCGACTTTTGGACGAGGCTGTTCAGCGCGGTCTGCTAGCAAAGAATCCTGCTGAAGGGATTCGCGGCTTCAAAGCCGGTGATGATGAGAGTCCCCACCGGGCGTTGAAACGAGAAGAAGCGAAGATGCTGCTGGATGCGATTGATCGTCGCACGACGCTCGGCAAACGGGACTATGCGCTGATCATGCTGTTGCTCCGCACAGGCATTCGTCGCGCGGAAGCTGTGGCACTGACCATCGGCGATCTGGTGATGGAACAGGGGTATCATGTGGCCATTATTCAGCATGGCAAAGGCAACAAACGGGGCTTTGCCAAACTCCCGGTTGAGGTCCGGCAGGTCATTGATGACTACCTGGTGGCTGCTGGTCGTGCGCATGCAGCCCCAGAAGCACCACTTTTTGTGAGTTTTCGCAAAGGCGATCATCCCCAGGAGAAACCGCTCCATCCCAATCAGGTGGAGCGCATTGTGAAGCAGCATGCACACGCCGTCGGGATCGCGATGTCTCCGCATGGGATGCGGGCGAGTTTTATTACGCTCGCCTTTGAGGGCGGTGCAGATCTCGCGCTGGTGCAGGATGCCGCGAGGCATAAAGACCCCAGAACTACACGACGTTATCAGAAGCGGAGAAATAACCTGCATAGAAATGCAGTTGATTTCGTCTGGCTTGAGTAGAGTTATTTCCGTCACATTCTGTAAAAGTGAGGTGTCAAATGAGTGATCAGCAGCTCTCCATTATCCCCAAAGATATCATCATCCAACTTGAGATTGTCTCTGAAGACGAACAACAGCCAGATAGCGCTGATGTTGAGGAAGTCAGTCGAGAGATTGTTGACGCTCTCAGAAGTAGTGGCTATACGGTTGAACCAACGTATACAGGTACCAAGGGAGGCCCAGCCTTTGATATTGTCGTCCACATCTACAACGTTATTCATGACAATGAAGCGTTGCTGACAGCAGTATTCATGACTACCTCTTCTATACTTCAATGCATCATGAAAGTGCGTGATTGGCGAGCTGAGAAAGAGAAAACACGTCGTGCACCCATTGAAATCACAGTGGAGGTTAACAGTAAACCGTTAACGATCAAAGCTTCTGATGTTGGAAGTGTGACAGAGCTGCTAAAGCAACTTCAGCGTACTCATCCTGAAGTAACTAAACAGGTACTTCCACAAACCAATGTGAAAACGAGGGTACAGGTTCCAAAAAAGAAGCGATACCATGCACACTAGTATAACTCCATACTTGTTTTTGGCTGTGCAGAATGGGTAAGAAGGGTCCTGTCATGCCTACTCCTAATAGCTCATCCAATGAGGTCGTCGCCATTTCTAGTGAAGGAAGGCGGTTCGCTCTTGTGGTGGGAGTGAATAATTCGACGAAATCGACCTACTTGAAGCCTCTTTTATATGCCGAGCGCGATGCTCACGCCATAGCAGACGTTCTGAGGAAGCCCGAGTGCAACTTCGCGGTGTTAGAACCGCCTCTTGTTGGAAAAGAGGCCTCGACATGGGCGATCATGCATGCAGTGACAGAATTGATAGATAAAGGAACGAGCCAAGATTTTCTCCTCTTCTACTTCAGTGGGCATGCAAAACGGATGCACATAGGTGAAAACCAAGAAGACGTCTACTTTGTGACGCACGACTTTGAGGAGGCGAAAATAAAAGTTATGCCAGACCTCCATCTTTCGATGAGTTGGCTATGGAAAGCCTTCTTTCAGCGGGCAGAAGCTGGCAGAGCGCTGCTCATGTTAGACTGTTGTTATGCGGGGAAAATGGTGGGTGCTGGAAGTAACCTATACCAAGTAGATATACGCCAGATCGTCGAAGACTATCTCAATGCTTCAAAATTGAAAGGGCACCAGGATCGTTTACGACTTATTTTGATGGCAACAAGAGATGATGCGACAGCCCTAGAGTTGGACGGTCATGGTCTCATGACAAGACTGGTATTGCGGGCATTGCGAGGTGAAGGAAAAGAGGTGCTGGATGATGAGGGAAGAGTCGACGTTGCTTCTCTCGCCGAATATTTGACCAAAGAGATGCAAGTACAACCTCCTCATTTGTGGGTGGAAGGCACAAGTAAGCCTTGTATCTTAGCACACTATCCCAAACAGTCTGCACGCAGTCTCAGAGAAGCCGCCCAAGCAAGAGAAGATGCACTCATGACAGTCCTATCCGACCTGCGAGATCAAATAACAGATCGCTACTTTTTCAATCGGCTCAATCCACATCAACCATTTGATCAGATAAGGTGCCAGACTGCTTCCGTTACTGATCTCAATCAGGAGAAAGTGACTGAATTCTTCAAAAGAGATCGGGTTCAAATACAGGAGGACTTTTATCGCGGAGCCTCTGACCAAGATCAGTTACGGCATTTTGAACTTCTGGAAGAAGCGCATCCTACTTATGGAGCACTTCTTTGCTTCGGACTGAAACCGACAAAGTGGTTAGCAGGTGCCTTTACGCGCTGTACTCTATGGAATGGGGATGCTCGTCACAGCGGATGGTTGGATGCTCAAGACTATCGAGGTGATCTGATCAAACAGTTTGAGTCAAGCCGTGATTTCCTACGAAAGTGTCTGCGTTTGCCCCGAGTGATCGGCAAGGAGGAGCGCAGTGAGGAACCAGAAATCCCTGTTGTTGCCCTGGAAGAGGTTCTGGCAAATGCCTTAGTACATAGAGAGTATGCGAACCAAACGAGTCCTGTCTATATCGATGTATTCGATGACCGCATTGAGATCAGCAACCCAGGAGTTCCTCCAGAACCGATGACACTGGAACTCCTAAAGGAGGAGCACAAGAGCTACCCAAGAAATCCCCAAATAGCGCGCCTCTTTTATCTCTATGGATATGTTGAGACAGTGGGATCAGGAATACAACGTATGCAACATGCATTAGAAAGAGCCGGATTGCCTCCTGCCAATTTTGAACTAGGGAAGGATAGAACCTTCAAGGTCATCTTTTATCGCTCTAAACACAGGCTGTTAGAAGAACACGTTGACGTGTTTATCTCCTATTCGCATGCTGATGAAGCGTTCGTCGAGCGTCTAAAAGCCGATCTTCACGACCAAGGAATTGCCACCTTGATGAAACCTGGAGGAATGCAGCCTGGTACACCTGATTGGGAAGATACTTTGAGAACTGCAATTCGTGCAGCAGCAGATGTGCTGCTTATAGTCTCCCCCGATGCACGAGGTTCCCGTTCTGTCAAAGATGAACTTCGCCTTGCGGAGATGTACCAACGTCCAGTGTACGCAGTATGGGTGGCAGGGACACAATGGAGGGACACTGCTCCTATGGGCTGGGGTGAGATGCAATACATCGATGCTCGCGAGGAACGCTACGAGCAGGCACTTCGTGAGATTGTGGCGGTACTCAGCACTACTTCCTCTACACCTGAAAGGATCATTCCGACACTCCAAATACCTGAGCCGCGTAATCCGTATAAGGGCCTCCGAGCGTTCACAAAGGACGATGCCACGGATTTCTTTGGACGCGATGTGCTCATCGACGAGTTGACGGGGGCGCTGGGGGAAACGCTGGCTTCAGCAGAAGCTAACACACAACATGCACGATTCCTAGCGGTAGTTGGACCGAGCGGTGCAGGCAAATCGAGTGTGATCATGGCAGGTTTGCTCCCCCGCCTTCAAGCAGGTGCATTACCTGAGAGCGAGGAGTGGGTCTACCTGGAGCCAATAGTGCCAGGTGGACATCCCATCGAAGCTCTGACACTGACGCTCGCGAGTAGGTTGCCAGATAGAAGTCTCAAGACGATACTCGAAGACTTAGAAAACGCCTCGGTACGAGGCTTGCATCTGCTCGCGAACGCTTTGGCGAAAGGATCAGGCTCGAAAGTCGTGCTCGTGGTCGACCAATTTGAGGAAGTATTCACCCGAACCGTAAGCGAGGATGAGCGTCAGCACTTCATTGACCTACTCGTAACAGCAGTGACGGAACCGCGAGGTCCAGCTATTGTCATTTTGTCACTTCGCGCCGATTTCTATGACCGACCGATGTCCTATGCCGAACTGGGCAGGTTGATTCAGAAACACCAGAGCCTAGTTGTTCCAATGAATATCAAAGACCTGCGGTCGGTGATTGAACGGCCCGCTGCACTCCCTGATGTACAAGTGTCTTTCGAAGATGACCTAGTGAGTGATCTGCTGTTTGAGGTGAAGGGACAGGCAGGGACCCTGCCCCTCTTGCAATTCATGCTCGATCAACTCTTTCAACGACGTACCGGACATCTGTTGACGCTCCAAGCCTACAATGAAACAGGGGGTGTCAAAGGTGCCCTAGCAAGGCATGCAGAGTCCACTTATGCATCATTACCCTCAGATGAACATCGAGGACTGGTACGTGCCTTATTTCTCCGCCTGATTGATCCAGGAATGACCGAGCAGGACACTACCCGCCGTCGAGCGAGCCTCTCAGAATTCTCATTTCCTGACACCACCACGACCCGCTTGTTGCAAGAGGTCGCGGATGCCTTCATTGCAGCACGTCTCCTGACGACCAGTGAAATCGCCGGAATGATCACTATTGAAGTGAGTAATGAAGCCCTTATCCGTGAATGGGCACGCCTTTCTGCGTGGCTACGTGTGGCACGCGACGATATTCGTCTTCTACAGATTATTAGGGAGGATGTTGTAGAATGGGAACGACGCGGCAAGCCCCGTGACCACCTCTATCGCGGCTCTCGACTCAAAGAAGCAAACGGTTGGGCCAAGCGCACCTTGCTCAGTAGAGGGGAAGAGGCCTTTCTGCGAGCCAGCGATTTACAGCGTGCACGCGCTCTGATCAGTGTCATCGTTGTAGGGCTCCTACTGCTATCTACGTCAGGCGTTGCGGGGTGGCTCTTCCTGCTACTACCTCCCAATCCAACCCATGTCACTACTCTTAATGACAGTGGGCCTGGCTCACTCCGTCAGGCCATTGCAATTGCACCTGCCGGAAGTACCATCACGTTTGACGCAAGTCTGGCCGGGACTATTCTGCTGACGAGCGGAGATCTGATTTTCACCAAATCTCTTGCGCTGCGTGGCCCTGGCGCAGGTATCCTCCGCATCAGTAGTAACTCTCGGAGCTATGGAATCCTTGTAATCCCCAGCGTCTCAGTCTCCATTTCTAGTCTAGCCTTCATGAATAGCACGATCAAGAGTACGAGTCCCGGTTCCTTCGCGAGTTTTATCACTAATAATGGCACACTCATCCTCACCAACAGCATCGTCTCAGGCAATAGAGCTTCTGGCAACTTCAGCCTTGGTGGCGGTATTACCAATAACGGCACGCTCACCCTCATCCACAGCACCGTTTCGGGTAATACTGCCTCTAATAGTGGCGGTGGTATCTACAATACTGGCACGCTCACCCTCACCAACAGTACCGTCTCGGGTAACACTGCCTCTAATAGTGGCGGTGGTATCTACAATACTGGCACGCTCACCCTCACCAACAGTACTGTCTCGGGTAACCATGCTCATATTGAGCCAGACATTTTAGACCACAGGATTACTCCCACCACCTGGGTTCCAGCAGACTTAATGAGCGTGTCAAAGTCAATGGCTTGAGTAGTGCCACCTGCCCACTACTTACAGATCAAATGGTCCTACATCTTTGGGTCCAGCAATATTGCTATCTTGCCCCTGGTAGCACCAACGTTGGAATTGGGCCTACCACTTGCATCACGGCCTTGCCTGATTGGATAATGGATTGAACGACAAACGCCAGGATTTCTTGTTGATACGCATGTCAATGCGGAAACACTTCCTTGACTTGTTGGCCCCATTGTTCTCATACTAGGTCTGATGAATTGATGATCGTCCTCCTCAAAAGGTTTTTGTCTACGAGACGGGACGATCTCTTCTTGTCTGCTTGCTCTTTCTCTCCTTTTTCCCTCTTCTACCGCATTTTCACCATCCATTCTTCCTAGAACAAAGTTTCTGTCGGGGAGAGAGCGGGCCACGGCGGGCGGCCACAAGGGCCCCAACCCCGCATCCACGCCACCCCCACCCCTACGCGAAAGATCGCACATTTCGTCAGGTTGATGCGTATTTGATGGCCCTTGCGGCCATCATGGGTGCGAGGGCCGGGAACGGGTATTGCCACCCCAGGGGGGACGCGAAGGGCGGGAAAAACCTTGACGTGCCTGTGGGTTGGTCGGGGGCTCTGGCTCTGGAGGGCGCGTCATCACCCAGGTAGCACGAAAGAAGAGCAACCAGCCCCAGAGGAGCAGGGGAAAACCCACTGTAATCAAAGCCAGCCCTGACCACACTGGCTGCCATAACCAGAAATACCAACAGAGCAGCGCACCCACTGTTAGCAACATGGCTAACAAGATCGTGCGATTATTGGCAGAGCAGAGAGCCAGTCCCAATGGTACGAAGACATACCAGGGCCAGTAGATCGGGAACAAGACGAGCAAAGCCAGCATGAGCCAGCTACTGAATAGCACAACCAGTTCCAGCGTATCAGCTAACCATATACCCAGCAAGAGAATGCAAACTACCGTGATAACCGCAAAGAGTATCCAGTGTTGCGGTGTGAGTAACCATAGTAGAGCAGGGGAGAACTTGATAGGCAATTTAAGCAGGGCTATATCAAGGGAATTGATCGCCGCATCCGGTAGGAAAGCTTGGCGCATGCTCGTCAATAAGCCATTCAGTCCCCAGCTTTGCCAGTAGGGTGTATAGGCCAGTACCGGTATGCATACGCTAAGACCGCTCATGGACAACCACCACCATACGCGACGACCTCCAGTGCTATTCTCTCGTGAGAGGAGGCGCAAAAAGCAAGGCAAGAGCAGCAAGGACAGGGGATTGATCAGCACAGCCACCAGGAGGAAGACCCAACTCAGCAATGAGGACTTGCGTTGGAAAAAGAGGATGGCCAGGAACAACACGAGGAGCAGTACAACATCCAGATGCATATCACTCACGCTCAGGAGCAGCACCAACGGATTCCAAGCGTAGAGCAGCGTTGCAAATATACGGGCTGTTGGTTTCAGACGAGCCAGGATCAGCCAGAGCAACGCGACGTTGGCAAGGTGGGCCAGCAGGCCGAGGAGACGAAAGCCAAGCAGTACATTGGCAATGCTCTCACGCGCTAGCAGCACCACTGGCAACGAGAGGTCTATCCAGATCGGGCCAGGGAGTGCACGCCCCTGCATATCTTTGGGCAATCCCGTATGCAACAGATCGTGAGGGAACGTGCTGAGCAAGGTGGTATATGGATTGATGTGATAGACTGTCACTAAGCGCGCATGTGTGCCATAGAGAAACATATCTTGTGATAGCACAGGAGCGGCGAAGACAAAGGTTATGCCAAAGAGTATGGTAAACAGCAGGATAGTAGAGAAAAGTGTCGATACATCGCGAACGGAGGGTTTTACCTTCATAACGTGCTTGCCTGTAATGGCGGCCAGCAGCGTCAGGGCGAAGGAGAGAGCTAGCAGCAAAAACAGGAGATTTTTGCTGCCTTCATCCCTTGTCGGCTGAAAGAAGGGAATGACAGCCAGCCATGAGTTCAGGAATGGTAACCTGGTTGTCCAGAATAGTTGCGGTAACCAGGGAAATAAACCCAGTAACGCTTGCTTTGCTACATCTTGTGAAGGGGTTGCTGCTGCCAGCAGAGGGTAGAGTGCCAGCCAGCACACTTCCAGGAGTGTGCCGAGCAAGAGCAACTGAAAGGGAGCATGTCGTGGCGTATAGCGTTTTTTCGAGTGCGATCGCGGTTCGTATAACCCGGCAGAAGGTGACTGTGCCACCACAGGAACCGTTGGTGATGTTGGGCCAGATAATGTTGGTTGCGTGCGCCGGTTACGCAACGAAGATGAAACTTCTCTGCCAGGACGTTGCATATCTTCCACCAATCCATACAGGTGTAGTTTGCGCTTAATTACAGTATCAAACAAAAATTGAAGGGTGTCAATGAAAAGAACGTTTTACCTTTGTTGCTTTTCCGCTTTTCTCAGATATAAAAAGAATAGGATATTGGAGTTAGGAACCTTAGCTCTATTGTCAGAAATAGCGAAGAATGCTATAATAGCGGGGTGTTTTGGGCAACCTTTCCCCGTAAGTATCGTGGGAGTGAAGACAATACACGCTAAGGCCGCACAACTTGTGACGGCATCTGTTTATTATATGGCATCGACCACTTGTCGATGCATCACCTGCCCTGGCAGTTGTCCGAGGCGGGTAGGGGCAAGCCCTACCCCTACGATAGTAAATCTGACCAGGTGCATACCCAGAGGAAGGAGGTGGCTTCGTGACGCGAGATTATGAACTTGCTTTCATACTCCAGCCCGAAGTCAATGAAGAGCAGACACGAGTCGTTCTCGACCGTGTCGAACAGGTCGTCACTAATCATAGCGGCCAGATTGTCAGGGTCAACCAGTGGGGACGTCGTCGTCTGGCGTACCCCATTCAGCACAACCGCGACGGCTTTTATGTATTCATCGATATGATTCTGGCCCCTGAGACCGTGATTGAACTCGACCGCACACTCAAGGTTTCTGAGGACGTTCTTCGCTATATGATCAAGAGGCGCGATCCCAAGACGGTGCAGAAGGAGCGCGAGGCACGTGCCGCAGCGGCAGCTGCCCCGGCTACGCAGCCAGCAGAAGTGCAAGATGAGATGGTGTCACCTGTCCAACAGGAAGGCGAAATCCCAGTTGCCCTCTCTGCCGAAGAATTGGAAGATGTCCCATCTGCTATCGAGGACATTGAGGAGGCTCCGCCTGCTATCGAAGAAGAAGATAGCGAAGTTTAGTCAATTTAATTAGTCTGGGTCATTCGTCGCATCCCTGCAAAAGAGCTGAGGACATCAGTATCATGTCGAAAGGATTTTGAAATCATGAACAAAATCATGCTCATCGGCCATCTCGGCAAAGACCCTGAGATGAACTACACGCCTGCTGGTATGGCTATCACAAAGTTCTCTCTGGCGGTTAATCGTTACAAGAAATCAAGTACCGGCGAACGACAGGAAGAAACTGATTGGTTCAATATCGTAGCCATGGACAAACGCGCAGAGGTTTGCAATCAGTACCTGCATAAAGGCTCGAAAGTGTATATTGAGGGCCGTGTGTCACAGCGTAAATATACTGATAAAAATGGTGTTGAACGCTGGATAACCGAAGTTATCCTCAATGACATGGAGATGCTTACGCCTAAGCCGGCTTCGAGTGGAAGTAGTGATAGCTTCTTGGGAGGACGTGGCGAGGAAGACCCTCTTGGAGATTTAGGAGATCACCCCTTCTAAATATTGAGGAGAATAGTCGTGCAAAGACGATCTGAAAGTGGGGCCCCACGTCGGGAGCGACGTGATATGGGACGCGGCGAACGCCCCTCTCGCCGCAAAATATGTCAGTTTTGCCATGATCATGTACGCGAGATAGACTACAAAGATGCCAGCCGTTTCATGAAACGCTACATCTCTGATCGCGGCAAGATCGAGCCTCGTCGTAAGACAGGGACCTGCGCCAAACACCAGCGCCGCTTGAGTGTTGCTCTCAAAGAGGCTCGCTATATGGCACTGCTTCCCTACACTGCCGAGCATATGCGTGGCATGCATGTATAAGGGTTAGAACAGTGTAGATTGCGAGATGAATATATGTGCTTTTCTCAAAAGTGCATGTATTCATCTCATCAGTGTGTTGACATCAGCCATCGTGTTCTAGCAGGAGAAAGCAGTAGTTATATGAAGAGTTCAACCGCTCGTCGGCCACCAAACCCACGGCAAACGCGTCCCAATAAATCGCGCAAATATGTGAAACAGACGGCACGTTTCGAGGGGAAACGCGATGGTAAGCCGTTGATATTTGGCTGGGGAGGCCATCTCTCGCATAACCAGAAAGTGCAGCTCCAGCGTCGTGCCACCTGGATTACCGCGACCAGCCTTTTTGTACTCATCGTTGTCGTCCTGGCTGGTTTCTGGATTAATATCAACATCATCACTCCGGGCTTAGCGATTACCAGCGTGAATGGGCATGGGATACCACAGTCGCTTTTCCGTAAGATGGTGGCCTTCCAGGCAGAGCTGGCTCAGAATAATCTCAATGGCCCTCATGGCCTCACCGCGCAACGTGACAGCCTGCGCAAACAGGTTGCAGAGCAGCAGCAGACCGTTATTAATACCAACAACCAAATTACGAGCCTGAACAATCAAGTCAAGGCTCTACCCGCTGGTCCTAGTGCGAAACGCACAGCATTGGAAAAGCAACTGACAGATGCCAAAACGCAGCTAAACACTCAGCAGGCCAAACTGGCAGCCTTGAACCAGCAATACACCACGCTGACTCAGACTACCATTGCCCAGGCTCAAACGAACTACAACCAGCCACAGGTAGCCAATGATAGCATTACCTGGTTACAGGATGATGAGCTTATTCGCGAATGGCTTATTAATCAGGACAGTGGCGTTCAGTCGCGTATCAATCCTTCGCAAGATGCAGTCAACCGCGCTTTGAATGATTTCAAGGCGAACGTGCCGCAGAGCGGCTACAACGCTTTTCTAAGGCGTGATAGAGTCAGTGATGATGATATGCATGCTATGGTGACTATCAAGCTGCGTCGTGAGAATATGCAAAGCTATCTTGCCTCGCTGGCCGTATCGCCAGCGTATCAGGTGCTGGCACGTACTATGACCATTGATACCAAGGCGCATGCCCAGAAGATACTCGATCAGCTCAAGCATGGTGGAGATTTCGGTAAGCTTGCCAAAGCCAATTCAGCGGATACGGGTACCAGCAGCAAGGGCGGCGATCTCGGCTGGATGGCACGCGGCCAATACGCCCAGACCTATGGTGCTGCTGTCGTGGAAAACTGGATGTTCGATCCTTCGCGCAGACTGGATGAACTCAGCCCTATCTTGAACGAGAATGGCGCATTTCACATTGTCCAGGTTATGGGTATCGATCCCTCGCGTGCGGTTGATTCGACGACGCTGCAACAACTGAAGACAAACGCATTATCGAACTGGTTAGATCAGCAACATGCTCTATCCACGACTAAAATAACCGATGTCAACCAGACGATGCTGCTTGACTCCTCGAATATGCCGCCAGACCTGCCAGCCAGTGCTCCTAGTAGCAATCCTAGCGGTGCTCCAGGAGGAGTTCCAGGTGTCCCAAGTGGCGGTTAATTGCAACATGACACTATGGTGTCACTGGGGTGCGGTTCACTTTTTTGCAGAGTGCGTGGTGAGCATGATGACCGCAAGGGTCATCACTACTATACACGACTGCATCAGCCTGCAGAGCCGTTATATAGTAGTGATGACCCTTGCGGTCATCATGCTTTGCAAAACAATGAACCGCGCCTGTGTCACTGCACAAACCTATTCATATAGCATGGTAGAGACATAACTGATCGCGCCCCACGGGAGGTGGAACCCCTACCTCGCCCCGTGGACGCGATCAATGACGTCCCTACAAAGGACATTCTTTTTTTCATGGCTCTTTCGGCTGTTACTCAACAGAATAGACTTCCTACAACTCAAACACAGACGGAAACAATTCAGCAGTTGTTAGAGACGACAGCTCTTTACCTGCACATTCCCTTTTGCCATACGCGCTGCCACTATTGCGATTTCAACACCTATGCTGGCCTTCTTCCCTTGCGGGAACCATATGTGCGAGCCTTGCTTGATGAAATTACGCTGATGGGTGAACTTGCGCGGCTGCCAGATGGTAAACCGCGCCGATCACGCACACTCTTTTTCGGCGGTGGTACACCCAGCTTACTCAGCGTACATCAGGTCTGGCGCCTGATCGACGCCTGTCGCGCCTCTTTTGCCGTCGATGAGGGGGCTGAGATCACCCTGGAGGCTAATCCTGGCACACTGACAGAGGGCCAACTGGTGGGTTTACGTGAGGCAGGCATCAATCGCCTGAGCATGGGGGCGCAAAGCTTCGATGCTGAACTACTGAAGACGCTGGGGCGCATTCACTCGCCTCAAGAGATCACGCAAGCTGTGCATTACGCACGAGCGGCTGGTTTCACCTCGCTCAACCTCGATTTTATGTTCGGCCTTCCTGGACAGACGATGCAGCACTGGCGTGAAACGCTTGACCGGGCCCTTGACCTCCACCCCGAACATCTCTCGCTCTATTCGTTAATCATCGAAGAAGGTACTCCTTTTTATACCTGGGTAGACGAGGGCCGTATCACCCCTGGTGATGAAGATCTCTGTGCCGACATGTATGAATATGCCGATGAGTGCTTACAGGCGGCTGGTTATCAGAACTACGAAATCTCGAACTGGTCGCTGCCCAGTCATCAATCGCGTCATAACCTGACTTACTGGCACAACCTCCCTTATCTCGGCATGGGAGCGGGTGCCTATTCTTTCTTTGAACAGCGACGCTTTTCTAACGAGCGTGATCCCCAGACCTACATTCGCCTGCTTAAAGCAGGTCGGCGTCCCGAAGTCGAAAGCGAAACAGTCGAACGGACTCAGGAAATGTCAGAGACCGCCTTCCTGGCCTTGCGCACCGCTCAGGGCTTGCATCTGCCAACCTTTGAGCAGCGTTTCGCCCAGCCCTTCACCTCTTTCGTCGGTGACCGCCTACATATAGTAGAAGAGGCTGGCCTTCTGGAATACGACGGCGAATGGTTGCGCCTAAGCAAGCGTGGCCGTCTACTCGGCAACGAGGTGTTTATGCGGTTATTGCCAGATTGAGCGAAACGAGCATGTAGGGGCGCAATTCATTGCGCCCCTACATCCAATTCAGCAAAAGGACAAAGTCATGGAGCAAGCATCTTCAGCAAAAGAATGGAGTGTCTATCCAGAACTCTCCAGGGAAGATTTCCATGCCTATGCGCAGTCCGGCATTGAACCTTTGCTTGCTCAACTGCTGCATAATCGTGGCATGACTGAATCTGCCGCCATGAACCGCTTCCTGAATGCTCGTTATGAGGAGACTCCCGATCCCTTTACTCTCATTGATATGCCCAGAGCCGTTGAACGGATTCAACGTGCCCTTGCTCAATGTGAACATATCACTGTCTATGGTGACTACGATGCCGATGGTGTGACCTCCTCTGCTCTCTTGTTTCGCGCTCTGTGCCTCCTCAAAGATGCCCAGGCCACCGTGGACTTCTATATTCCCAGTCGTCTGCAAGAAGGCTGTGGACTCAATCTCAATGCGCTGAAGCAGTTAAAGGAGAGAGGTACTTCCCTCATCATCACCACTGACTGTGCTAGTTCCGATGTGGCCCAGGTTGATTATGCTAAAAGTCTGGGCATCGATGTTATCATTACCGATCATCACCAGCCACCACAGCCACGCCCCGATGCCTATGCTATGATCAATCCCTGGCGACCCGATTGTACCTACAGCGAACGTTACCTCTGTGGGGTAGGCATTGCTTTTAAGCTCGTCCAGGCCCTCTATCGTAAATACAACCGTCCTGGAACAGACGAACAAGACTTGCTTGATCTGGTAGCCGTGGGGACGGTGGCTGATGTAGCCGCGTTGCTAGGTGAAAATCATACCCTGGTGCACTTGGGTCTGCAAAAACTCAACGAGACCCAGAAGCCCGGTTTGCAGGCTCTTATACGTAAAGCCAATCTGCAAGCGGGCAACATCCGTGAACGTGACATCGCTTACGGTTTGGCTCCACGCATCAACGCTGCCGGGCGTATGGACGATGCCAGTCTGGCCTTCCAACTATTGATTACCGATGATCATGAGCGGGCCTGGGATTATGCCGATGAACTGGAAAATCTTAACTACTCGCGTCAACGCCAGACCGAAGAACTGATGAATAGCGTGCGAGAGCAGGCTCGCTTGCGTCCTGACGATACAGTCGTACTCGTGAGCGGAGATAACTGGCATGAGGGTATCATTGGTCTGGTAGCGGGTAAACTCTCTGAAGAGCTAAATCGTACGGTCGTAGTAGTGAGTAGAGGGGTAGCATTTAGTCGTGGCTCGGCGCGTGGCCCGAAAGGCATGAATATTATCCTGGCCTTACGTGATCGTGCCGACCTCCTGGAGAAGTATGGTGGTCACAATCAGGCTGCTGGTTTCACTATCGCCAATGAGCGGGTCGAGGAGCTGCGCACACATTTGCTCGGCTGGAAAGAACAAGATACCGCTCCAATTATAGAAGCTGTCGCGGAAGATAAGGTAGCCGACTCAATCGGGTTGGTAACCGAACAAGAAAGTGTGCTGCCGCTTCCCAACATGCATAAAGTTGATCTGGTTCTCACGCGCCTGGAACGCCTCAACTATGGTCTGTACAACAAGATACGCACGCTTGGCCCCTTTGGAGCTGCCAATCCCGATCCTATCTTCAAGCTTCACGGTGCCCGTATTCTCAATCGCTGGCCAAGCGGCGTGGATGGTCGTCACTTGCGCCTCGTCCTGAGTGCTGGTGGTTTCCAATGGAAGGGTACGTGGCTACGGGGTGGTCACCAACTATCAAACCTGCCCGTTAATCAAATGGTTAATGTCATCTTTTGTATCGAGCCTGCCCGTTTACCCATGGGAGAGGTGAGCCAGCAGGAAATTGTGTTGAGGATATTGCAGATAGAAAAGCAGGCAGGCGCATAACCAGCAGCCCCGTCTTGAGACGGGGCTGCTGGTTATGCGCCTGCCTGCTTTTCTATCAAACCCTATGGATACACCCCACGCAACTCTGTTGCCTCGGCTACCGTCGCTACGGCCAGGAGATAGGCACCCATACGCAGGTTCGTCTCCTGTTGCTCAGCCTTAGCGTGTACTGCACGATAGGCGCGGGTCATGATCGACTCGAGGCGATTGTTGATCTCATTTTCAGCCCAGAAGAAGCGTTGCAGGTCCTGGACCCACTCGAAGTAGCTGACCGTCACACCGCCGGCATTGGCTAGAATGTCCGGAACCACCGTAATCCCGCGATCATTGAAGATGTGATCGGCCTCTGGCGTTGTGGGGCCGTTGGCTGCCTCAACGATCAGATGAGCCTTGACCCGGCTGGCGTTTCTCTCCGTCAACTGGTTCTCCAGAGCGGCTGGCACCAGCACATCGCAGGGCAATGTGAGCAGTTCTGCGTTGGTAATCGACTCGGCATTAGGCAAGCCTGCCAGCGAGCCATGTTCCTTGGAGTAGCGCAGTGCTTGCTGCACATCGATACCACGTGGGTTGTATACTCCACCACTAAGATCACTCAGGGCAACCACTGTGCAACCTAGCTCATACAGGAGACGCGCCGTGATGCTACCGACATTGCCAAAGCCCTGTACTACCGCCGTGCATTCTTCCGGCTTCATACCCAGATCAGTCATCGCTTCACGGGTAACGAACTGCACCCCGCGAGCCGTAGCCTCAAGACGACCTTCGCTACCGCCAATAGCCAGCGGTTTGCCGGTAATCACCGCCGGCACAGAATAGCCCTGGTGCATGGAGAATGTATCCATCATCCAGGCCATAATCTGCGGGTTAGTGTTCATATCGGGAGCGGGAATATCACTATTAGGACCCATCAAGATAGAAATTTCTGTAGCATAGCGACGTGTGAGCCGTTCAAGCTCTCCACGTGATAACTTATGGGGGTCACAGATGACGCCACCTTTGGCACCACCAAAGGGAATATTGACCACCGCGCATTTCCACGTCATCCACATTGCTAGCGCACGCACCTCGTCGAGCGAGACTTCTGGACTAAAACGAATGCCACCTTTGGCCGGGCCACGACCGATATTGTGTTGGACACGATAACCGGTGAACATCTCAATATCGTCGTTATCCATGCGTACCGGAAAATTGACGGTCAGTTCCCGTTTGGGCTTACATAAAATAGCCCGCATCGCTTGCGAGAGTCCGAGACGGTCTGCTGCTTCGTTAAACTGTGCGACCGCCACTTGATAGGGATTACCAATATCAATAGCCACTGTGAAGAACCTCCTTACGATTGGCCTCTCATAGGCCTATATGCTGCATTGCAATTTTTAGAAGCACCTTTACTTCTAAAACGCCCGACATAGATTGCCCATAGGCAAACGAGTAATGTATGTCGAACAAACACATGAGTGACATAGAAGAAAGCCCGCCAGCAAGACTGTCGGGCGGGCCTACACCTTTGATATTGCTTTTAGTATATCACCTCAAATCTGCTATCCACAAGGGGTAGATTTGTCGAGGGGTGGGCGTGCGATTGTTGCGAAGCATGATGGCCGCCCCACGCCATGATGACCGCCCCACGCCATGATGGCCGCCCCACGCCATGATGACCGCCCCACGCCATGATGACCGCAAGGGTCATCACTACTATATACGACGGCTTCGCAGGCCGAGATATTCGTATATAGTAGTGATGACCCTTGCGGTCATCATGGCGGGGCAAGAGTGGCGGGGCGTTCTCAATGTTGCAACACATACACCTCTGACCAATCGCCGAAGTAGAGACCGTTGCTATTGACGCTGATACCGTGGAGCCATGGCGGGATAACTGCTGCCAATGCCTCGTGATCGAGCGGAAGCCAGCCTACGTCCTGGATAGCAATCTGTTCGGCCTGAGTGTAGAGGGAGATGCGTGCATTGCCAGAAGCACGATCAGCTTGAGCGATCATTGAATCAAAGCTGGCATTGCTCCACTGCCCACTATTATTCGCCGCTGTCGAGAGCAGATTCAGGGCCAGACAATCATGGGGATCAGGAAAATCTGGATTACATTGTATAAAACCCAACTGTATCTGATGTTTCAGTTGCTCATCTGCATAGGCCGTTGGCTCCACAGCACGCAGTGTCACGGTAATCCCCAAGGCATTCTGCCACATCCGTTCCAAGGCCACAGCCTCGGCCGCATTGACTAGTGAACTGGGATAGGTAAATGTAATCGGGGGCACAGTACTTACATCAGAGTAGACCGACTCTAACAGTGTTTTCGCCAGTGCTTGATCATAGGGAATACCTGGGTAGTTGGGCTGGTAGCCGGACATGCCGGGGGGAATAATCGTTGTTGCTGGAAAGACAGAATCCTGAAAAACGTTATGTGCCAAACTGGCTTTATCGGTCGCAGATGCAAATGCGCGTCGTACAGTTGCGTTGTCGAAAGGGGGCATATGTGTGTTAAAGAACAGAGCATCCGTCTCCAACTGTGGTACACGCACGAAACCCGTCAAGCCTTTGGCTGAAAGCTGGTCGGCCTGGGTAATGTTCCAGGCAAAATTATAGCGTCCTGCCTGGTAGGTCTTAAAGGCTACTGAAGGATCGCTGGCGAAGAGCATATTTACGCTGGTGAGTCGCGTCTTGTTACCATAGTAGTATGGGTTGGGAACCAGCACCATCTTGACACTATGCTGCCAGCTCTCGATCATAAAAGGCCCTGTTCCGTTGCCCACTACATGATTGACCCAATCGGCCTGACCATAGCGATCAATCAATTGCTTATTCACCGGCAGATAGACAGATGTAGTCAGGATTTGTAGGAAATATGGTGTGGGGCGCGTCAAGGTAATTTGCAAGGTCTGGCTATCGAGGGCTTTCACCCCTTTTAGGGTTCGAGTTTTTCCCTTCAGGACATCGTTTGCTCCTACAATTACCCCTTCAAATTCGGCAGCAGTATTCGACTGCACCTCTGGCAATAAGGCGCGGGTCAGCGAATATACATAGGTTTGCGCCGTTACTGGTGTGCGATCGGAAAAGGCCAGATCGGGCTTCAGGTGAAATGTATAGACCCGGCCATCGGAGGAAACATCCCATGTTGCCTGATCAGATGTTACCTGTACGTTGGCATCTAAACGTACCAGACCACTATATACCATACTTATGATCAGGCCCGTGTTGGGGTCGGTAACGAGGGCAGGATCAAGTGCGGCACTGTCGGCAATGCCTACATTGGGAAAGGTCAATATCTGTTTCGTTGCCACACGTGGCGTTCCCTGCACTGTGGGAATAGCTGTCCCACCGCCATTGCCGCAGGCTGTCAACAAGAGTGCAAGCCCCATGACCGTTGATAGAAACGCTGTAACGGGCCAATGATTGTCCTGCAAATATTTCATGTAAGGCTATAAATCTTCCTTAGTAAACAATAAAGATAGTATACCATACCACATTTTATACTCTATCAATGCTGCAAAATGTATACATTCGACCAATCACTGAAGAAGAGACCCCGGCCATTGAGGGTGACGCCGTGCAGCCAGGATGGAATGATTGCCGCCATCGCCTCATGATCAAGTGGCAGCCAGCCTACGTCTTGAATGGCGATCTGTTCCGCCTGATTATAGAGCGCAATACGTGCATCGCCGGTAGACTTTTCAGCCTGTGTGACTGTCCGGTCAAAATCCGCATTGCTCCACTCACCGGAATTATCGCCAGCGTTTGAAAATAAATTTAAGGTCAGCCAGTCATAGGGGTCCGGGAAGTCGGCACTCCATTGTATGATGCCAAACTGAATTTGATGCTGAGCTGTCTGATGGTTATAGGTGCTCAGGTCGATGGGGTGCAGTGTCACATGGAGAAACAGTGTCTGCTCCCACATCTGTTGCAAGGCCGATGCTTCGGCAGGCGTCACTTGTGAGGAAGGGTATGTAAACGTAATCGGTGGTACTTTGCTCACATCGGGGTAGACTGACAGCAAAAGTGTCTTGGCCCTGATCTTATCAAAGGGGATACCAGGGTAGTTCGGCTGGTAGCCGGGCATACCGGGTGGAATAATGGTGGGAGCCTCCACGACGGTGTCTTTGAAAATGGCATGCACCAGGGTCTTTCTATCGATGGCATAGGCGAACGCCTGCCGTACCACAGGGTTGTTAAACGGGGATATCTTGGTATGGAAAAAGAGCAGGTCAGTTTCTAACAGGGCTTTTCTGGTAAAACCTGCTACATTGCTCACCGTTTGTTGATCGTTGGGCGTAATATTCCAGATAAAATCATACTGGTTGGCTCGATAGGCCTTCAGGGCTGTTGGCGGGTCATTCACAAAGAACATATCGACTTCCCTCAATTTCGGTCTCGTACCATAGTAGTAGGGATTGGGTACCAACACCATTTCCTGGCGATGTGACCATGCCTTCACCATAAATGGCCCGGAGCCAACCGCACTACCGGCCACATGATTGGGCCAATCCACCTGCCCATACTGGGCAATAACTCGCTTATTGAGCGCAAAGTAGAGCGAGCGAGTCAAGACTTCCAGGAAGTAGGGTGTGGGTTGCGTCAACGTAATCTGTAAAGTCTGAGCGTCAAGAGCCTTCACCCCGGCTAATGTCTTCGTTTTCCCATTGTTGACATCATTGGCTCCCACAATGGCTCCTTCAAAGAAAGTGGCAATAGGTGAATTCACTTCGGGTAGCAAAGCACGGGTCAAGGTGTCCACATAGGTTTGTGCGCTGATGGGTGTACCATCGGAGAAGGCCAGCCCCTGTCGCAAGTGAAAGGTGTAGACCGTCCCATTTGGGGAAACATCCCATGAAGTTGCCTGATCGGGGATGACGTTCAAATTTATATCGACTTTCACCAGCCCACTATAGATCATCTCTACCACCTGATCCGTATTGGCATCTGGCCCCTGTGCCGGATCAAGAAAGGCACTATTGGCATCGGCAATACCCACATTGGGGAAACGCAGTACCTGCTGAGAGGCTGGAAGCAGTGTGCCTAGGCGTGGCGTTGGAGAGATACTGCCACTACAGGCGAGTGTGGCCAACACTAGACACAGACTGAAGATGGGAAAAAATACACGTATGTACCTGCAATGATGATGCATGAGCCGCCTCTCTTTCCTATGTAAAAGGAGGAAAACATTCCCCAGTATTGTATACTTTTGTGTCTGGATACACAATCCCTTTGACCTTACAGAGTGCATGGCGTGGTAAGCATGATGACCGCAAGGGTCATCACTACTATACTTCGGCTTCGCAGGCCGAGGTAGTCGTGTATAGTAGTGATGACCCTTGCGGTCATCATGGAGTGGGGGCGGTCATCATGCTTCGCAAAAATCGCACGCGCACCAACCTTACTCTAGACGATATGGCTTCTGATCCTGCTGACATTGGCTCGTCTTTTCCATAGACAAACGAGCCTCAAAGGGCTATAATACAAGAAGATTTTATATACTGTTCAACGGCGAACAGGAGGAAAGTGTATGCGTGTGCGTGTCATTGGGACACCAATGGATTTAGGGGCGGATCGACGTGGTGTTGATTTTGGGGCGAGTGCTATTCGTTATGCTAATCTGAATACTCGTTTACGCAGCCTCGGACATAGCGTTCATGATATAGGTAACCTGGTCGTTCCCCAACCTGAAAGCCAACCGTTAGGCAATTCCAAGTTAAAATATCTTGAGCCAATTGTACAAGTCTGTGAAGAGTTGGCAAACGTTGTCACCGATACCGTGCAATCTGGTGAATTTCCCCTGGTCCTGGGTGGGGACCATAGTATTGCTCTAGGCTCGATAGCGGGCGTTACCCGAGTGCATAAAAATGTAGGGGTGATCTGGATAGATGCTCATGCCGATTTCAATACCTACGAAACCACTCCTTCGGGCAATATTCATGGGATGATCCTCGCTGCCTCAGCCGGTATTGGTGAGAGCCGCCTGACCAACATAGGAGGCTGGTCGCCTAAAGTCAACACACAAAACATTGTCATTGTTGGCGCACGCGACCTTGATCCGGCTGAACAGGTGCGCTTGCGGGACCATGCGATTCGGGTCTTCACCATGTCGGATATTGACCAGAAAGGCATATCAGAGGTCATGAGACAGGCCATTAGCATTGCGGGACAGAGCAACGATGGGCTTCATCTGAGCCTTGATATGGATGCCTTAGACCCTAAAGAGGCCCCCGGTGTTGGCACGCCCGTAAAAGGGGGGTTGACCTATCGTGAAGCTCACCTCGCCATGGAAATGATCGCTGACTCCAAGCAGTTAGTGGCGATGGACGTGGTTGAAGTCAATCCCATTCTCGACCGTGAAAACGCTACCGCCCAGCTCGCCGTTGAGCTGGTGCTGTCTGCTCTAGGAAAAAAAATCTTGTAGAACGCTGTCGTTCTCTTACAAGTTTCTCACCCTGCGTTTGCTAATGGTAGAACAGAGATAAGAGAAGGAGGAAAGGGAAATAGCAAAGATGCTGTTTCCCGCACATAACATGAATGCCAAAGAACTTTTTATGAATGGCGAGTTTGTACCCGCCGAACGTGGTGTGATTTCTGTGCGCACACACGGTTTTGCCTATGGTACAGGGTGCTTTGAAGGTATTCGCGGCTATTGGAACGACGCCGATCACGAACTTTACCTTTTCCGTTTACACGAACACTATGAGCGTCTGTTGCGCTCGTGTAAGATTCTTCAGATATCACTTCCCTACACCGTCGAACAACTTGTTGATATCAGCATCGAACTGATCAGGCGTAATGGGCAGCAACAAGATGTGTACTTGCGTCCTGTGGCCTATAAAGCTAGCGAAACTATCGGTGTGCGTCTCTACGGAATAGAGGATGGTTTTCTTATTACCGCGGAACCAATGGGTGACTATGTGGCTACCACAGGTCTACGCTGTGGCGTCTCATCGTGGCGGCGTATCGAGGATAACGCCATTCCGGCGCGTGCCAAAATCCTGGGAGCCTACGTCAACTCTGCTTTTGCCAAAAGTGAAGCGCTCCAGAACGGCTTCGACGAGGCCATCATGCTCAATCACGATGGGCATGTGTCTGAGGGTAGTGCGGAGAACATCTTCCTGGTCATAGATGGTGAACTGGTTACTCCTGCTACCACCGAAAATATCCTTCTGGGCATTACTCGCGATACTGTCATGGAATTGGCCACTCGTGAACTGGGTCGCATTACCCGCGAACGCCAAGTCGATCGCACCGAACTCTACGTGGCCGACGAAATTTTTCTTTGTGGTACCGGCGCACAAATCGCCCCGGTTACGAACATTGATTATCGCTCCATTGGCAATGGAGAGGTAGGCCCCATCACGAGTACGCTCCAAAAACTCTACCATGATATCGTGCGCGGTTGTCTGCATGATTACCGAACCCAGTGGTGTACAGCAGTCTATGCTAGTGTGCGTGAACAGGTCACCGGCTCTTCAGACAAACTGGATTAATAGAGACAGAAATAGCCAAGAGCGTGATGGGGTGGCGAACATGGCAGGGGTAGTTTTTTTGGGAGTGAAGACGCAACCTCGCGTAGGGGTGGGCCCTTGTGGGGCCTTTGGCGGCGCCCGTTGCGGATGAGGAGCACCAATGGTTGCCCATCCACCAGGCACGGCGGGCAGCCACAAGGGCCCCAACCCCGCGCCACACCGCCCCTGCCCCTACGCGATTCGCCAATCCATTGCAAAAAAATGATGCTCATCCCTATACATCGGCGTTATCCAGCCAGAAGTGTTTCTCCTCTTTGGTCATGGTGCTTTTAGCGATGGCTTCGGCAAAGGTCTGTTTTTTAGGACTTTGCTGCTCATGGCGTGCAGCCTGGCCCGTTTGACGACGATTGAGCGTAAAGGCTGGTTGGCTGTTATTCAAGAGATGGCCAAATTGCTCGCTACTGAGCTGAAAGAAGTCTGCCAGCCGTGCTAGTTGCTTTTCACTGAGGCTGACGAGTTCGATGGCACCGGACTCAAATTTTTTCCAGATATCCACGCTCAGCCGCAAGCCGCGAGCGGCATTAACCATGCTGAGGCCGCGTTGTGTGCGCAGTTCCTGAAGTGTTGTTGCTGTCATCTGATTCTCAAAGACCCGCGTTAAAGCCGTTTGCATGGCTCGCCTCGTCAAGGGTAAAAGAGTCTGCTCTGGCGTATCACTATTGTTAAGGTTGGTAGCGGCATAGCCAGCAATGAAATCGGCCAGAGCTGCCTGGGCCTCTGCATGGTCACGCAGGAGAAGCGCCTGTGCATGCGTATCACCAGCTTCTTTAGCGGCTATCCATGCCATTTTAAGTTGTTGTAGTTCATCTATATTCATCGGACCTCCGCCTCTGGATACCCCTGGGTTCACCCATGGGGAGGAAAGAGGCGTTCCTTGTTTGGGGCAGGGGTGCCGGTCCCTGCCTGGATAATCAGCCCCTTGCGGGGAGCCCTAGCACATGAGCCTGGGATTTCCCTCTTTCTTAGCCAGATACGCTGCTCCACATGCAACTCTGCGTGATTGCGCAGAATGAGATGTGGCCGGTAGTCAGGGAATTGCTTTGGAATAGCCGTTCTCCAAGCCCCTAGCGCAGAGCTATGGGGTTCCTGACCTATATTCATACTATAGACGCCTTGTCTTTCTGTAGGGGCCCGATTGATCGCGCCCCAGGCGGGGCGATGGAGGCTCCGCCCTGTGATCATCGTGCAATGCTATATCTGACTCCTATGGTTTGTGTATGCTACTTGTTCGCGGCTGATGCATTCGCGCAGGTGAGTGCGTGCGCGTTCGTAGCGTAGGCGCACGGTGCGCTCGGTGCGCTTGCAAGCCAGAGCGATGTCGTCCCATTTCATACCCTCGATAGCTCGCAGTATCATAATCATGCGGTCTAAGGGATCGCTCAAATAGGTGAGTATGCGCGTACTTTCCTCTTCAGCATGAAGTCGCTCATATTGATCCTGCGGATCGGCCACATCTGCTGTGAGCATACCTTCGTCATCGGCTGGTGCTGGCCGTAGTGGCTCGATCAGTGAGCGCGGCACGTGCTGTGGACGCCCCGACGGGCGACCATCTGCGTCGCGACGATAGTGCAAGCCTTCCTGGCGTAGCACTCGCGTAAACTCATCTGCACAGAGGCAGCGCAAATAATGAATAAAGTTTTGTGTCATAAAGACTTCGTGAGGATCGAGTGCCTCGCGCAAAAGATGTTCATTCATATTGGCAATGGCTTCTTCACGCAGGTCGGGACGGTGACGCAGCCCCAAAGTGCGTTTCTGAAATTCGCCCGCGCAGCGTTCTAACAACACGCCGCACAGCAGGCGCACACCGGTGGTGTTGCCCTGTGTCTGCTGTGCGCGAATATTGAGTATCAGATCGATCTCGCTAATCTCATAGCGGCCTTCGGGCATCCGGCGATACAGGCGTTCATGAAGAGTGGGATCATCCAGGTTGATCATTTCTTGATTACCCTCTCATTTTATATGGAGTTTGGGGAAATGCTGGCAACGTCAGCATTTCTCGCTCGTTGTGTATACACTCTTTGAGGCTCCTGCCTGTCTATTCTTTACGCTAACGAAAAAACGGAAATGGTTTTGAGGCTTAGCATAACAGAATTTTCATGAAGTGAAAAGATCAGAAAAAATTGTGTGTGTTAACCAGGAAGTTGGTAATGCCGCCCTCGAATGGGCCAAACTTAGGTAGTCTAAACGTCAATCGGTTGTGATTGGAGGGAAATGGTTATGGTTCTAGCGTAGAGCGTGTACGGAAGCCTGTCCTTTACCCATATCATCTCTATTTTTGCAGCCGCTCAGTCCAGCGTGATATAATAGCCTACACCGTCCTTATATAAAGGACGGTGTAGGCTATGATGGAGGAGCCAATAAGCATGGCGCGGGTATGAGGCATGGGAGGCTAAGACTAGAGACCCCATGCTTCATGCCCATACAAGCACAATGATGTTTCGGAAAATTTTGATCGCCAATCGTGGTGAAATCGCCCTGCGCATTATCCGTGCCTGTCGCGAGATGGGTATACGTAGTGTCATTGCCCATTCGGAAGCTGACCGCGATTCTCTCCCTGTGCGTATGGCCGATGAGCGCATCTGCATAGGTCCGGCAGCCAGTAGTAAAAGCTATCTCAATATTCCCAATATTATCAGCGCGGCCCTCATTTGTGGGGCTGATGCTATTCACCCTGGCTATGGCTTTCTCTCTGAGAATACGAGCTTTGCCGCAATATGCGCTGATGTACAGATTACCTTTATCGGTCCCCCGGCATCGGTCATGTCAATCATGGGCGACAAAGTAGATGCGCGTAATACTATGGCCGGGCTTGGTCTGCCTCTGCTCCCCGGCACGCCTGTGCTACGCACACTGCCTGATGCGGTAGAGGCGGCTCGTGGGATTGGCTTCCCGCTCATGCTCAAGGCGGCGGCTGGCGGTGGTGGACGTGGCATTCGCCTTGTGAAACACTTAAATGAGTTTGAGCGTATATTTCCTGTGGCACAAAACGAGGTCCGCGAGGCATTTCGCGACGATGGTATCTATCTGGAACACTATCTGGAACGCGCACGGCACATAGAAATTCAGGTGCTGGTCGATAATTTCGGCTATGGTGTTCATCTCGGAGAGCGCAACTGCTCTTGCCAGCGACGCAATCAAAAGGTACTGGAGGAATCGCCTAGTCCCCTCTTCTCGGCGGAGTTACGTGAGGAAATCGGCATGAAAGCGGTGCAAGCGGTGCAGGCTGTTGGCTACCGTAATGCTGGCACGCTCGAATTTCTGCTAGATGAAGAGGATCGCTATTATTTTATGGAGATGAACACCCGTCTACAGGTAGAACATCCGGTGACTGAGATGGTGACAATGACTGATCTGGTCAAGGAGCAGATTCGTATCGCGGCTGGTCTGCCGTTACAACTTCAGCAGGAGCAACTTCGCCCGCATGGTCACGCCATCGAATGCAGGATTACGGCAGAAGATGCCGAGGCGGATTTCCGCCCACAGACGGGGACAGTCGAACGTTATTTGCCGCCCGGGGGTCCAGGTGTGCGGGTGGACAGCCATCTCTACGCTAACTATAGCATACCGCCGCATTATGACTCGCTGCTGGCAAAGTTGATCGTCTGGGCTGAGACTCGTGAAGCGGCTATCGTGCGTATGCGCCGCGCTCTGGATGAATATGTCATCGAGGGCATCACGACCACGATTCCGTTTCACCAGCGACTTTTGCAACATGAAGGCTTTATTCGTGGAGAGACGTACACTCGTTTTATCCAGGATGAGGCCGTGGCATTAGGTATATAGACAATACTGGAGGTGATGATATGTCTCGTGTAGTTGTAACCGGCTTGGGGCTGATTACCTCATTGGGAAATGACTTAGCCACATCGTGGGAGGCTCTTTGCCAGGGAAAAAGTGGCGTGGCTGAAATTAAGGGCTACGATACCAGTCGCTTTCGTGTCCATTTCGCAGCTGAGGTTAGGAACCTCAATCTTTCTGCCTATATGGATCGTAAAGAAGCCCGCCGCAACGACCCCTTTGAGCAGCTTTCCATCATGGCTAGCAAGCAGGCTTTGTTGCACGCAGGTTTGGAGATCACTCCTGAGAACGCCGATGATATTGGTGTGTATATCGGTAGTGGCATTGGTGGTCTGGTCACGCTCCACGACCAATTCAAAGTTTTGCATGAAAAAGGCCCTGAGCGCATTAGTCCCTTCTTTATCAATATGATGATTGTTGATGGCGCACCCGGTATTGTCTCAATTCTTACAGGGGCCAGAGGTCCGAACTGGGCGGCAGTCTCAGCCTGTGCCACCAGTGGTAATACGATTGGTGAAGCCTGGGAGACCATCCGGCGTGGCCTATGGCTGCTTTCGACAATATGCACGCGCTCTCGCGTCGCAATGATAACCCTCAGGGAGCCAGCCGTCCCTTCGATGCTAACCGCGATGGCTTTGTGATGGGGGAAGGAGCCGGTATACTCGTCCTGGAAGACCTGGACTCTGCCAGAGCACGTGGTGCTACCATTCTCGCGGAACTTGTGGGTTACGGTTCCACTTGCGATGCCCACCACGTGACCGAACCCGCTCCCGGCGGTACCGGTCTGGTGCGTGCCATGCGCCGTGCCTTGCAAAAGGCCAATCTGCGTCCTGATCGGGTAGACTATATCAATGCGCACGGCACCTCAACTCCTTTCAATGACCGCACAGAGACTCAGGCTGTCAAGACCTGTTTCGGTGATCATGCCTACAAGCTCCTGATCAGTTCTACCAAGTCAATGACCGGACATACGCTGGGTGCGGCAGGTGCCATTGAGGCGGTGATTTCTGTCATGGCAATACAAACGGGTATTATACCGCCGACCATTAACTTGCACCATCCTGATCCCGATTGTGATCTCAACTACGTTCCTAACAAGGCGCAGCAGCGCACGATCAATGTTGCCATGTCGAACTCGATGGGTTTTGGCGGCCACAATACCTGCCTGATTTTCAAACGATACGAAGAATAATCAAGATGGATACACACGAGTTCAAAACAACATGGATCGACCGTGTTGAAGAGCTGATACACTTGCTCGAAGGCAGTAGCATCGGCGAACTAGAATTGACCGAGGCGGGTATGGAGATTCGTATTCGCCGCCAGCCTGGCATGGTGATGGTTGCAGCACCATCCATGCATGCCACGATGGGTCAAGTAGGTACACCGGGGGTCCAGCAAGATAGGAGTGTGGAGATCATTGCTCCGCTCACCGGTGTCTACTACGGTGCGCTTTCACCTTCCTCTCCACCCTTTGTCTCTGTAGGAGATGTCGTACAGGTTGGTCAGGTCGTGGCACTGGTTGAGGCCATGAAGGTGTTTAACGAAATTCAGGCCGAGGTGGCAGGTAGAGTCATTGCAATAGTGGCAATCAATGGTGAAGTGGTGCAAAAGGGCGATGCCCTGATTCGTCTTCAGCCAGTATAAGCGGAGTACAATGTGCATATACTGATCATTCGCCCTGGAGCCATCGGTGATACGCTCCTCACCTTTCCCATATTACAAGCACTCAGAACACAGTACGGCTCGCCACATATCACGTTGGTAGGCAACCCAGCTGTTCTACCTCTGGCGATAGCATGGGGAGTGGTGGAAGAGCTCGAGGATTACGGTGATCTGAAGTGGAGCGAGTTATTTTCAACGCAGGGTATACAAAATACTGTGCTAAAGAGACAGTTAGTGCAGACAAATTTGGCTGTATGTTGGATGCGTGATCCGAATGGTATTGTCGTAGAGAACTTGCACGAAGTTGGTGTCAAGCATGTGATAGTTGCGCCAGGGAGACCACCACAGGGAAGACGGATATATGTGGTGGATTACCTGGCCGAGACGATAGGATTACCACATATAGGGGCGCCATGCATGGCGCCCTCTAACTTGTCATCTACAGCAGGGGATAACGAACTAGTGCAAGGTGGGCGCAATCAATTGCGCCCCTACAACCAAGATCGTATCCGTTCCCTTGAGCGGTCCGTTGCTATCCACCCTGGTAGCGGCGGTGTGCAGAAATGCTGGCCTATATCCTCATTTGGAGCCGTTATTCAATATCTCTGGCGGCATAACTTTCCTGTCTTGCTTTTAGCAGGGCCAGCTGACCATGAGCGCATGGCTCAACTACAAAAACTCCTCGTATATTCTGCTCAAGCGGATATGTTGCACATCCTGCTTGATGCCCCTCTCTTAGAAGTTGCACAGGAACTACAGCAGTGCCGTTGTTATTTAGGCAATGATGCAGGCATTACCCATCTAGCAGCAATGCTGGGTGTACCGACTATCGTTCTTTTTGGGCCGAGCGAGCCGTCTGTATGGCGACCATGGGGCCCATCTGTTGAGGTTGTGCAGCAACCAATATTAGCACAGTTGCCAGTGGAAATCGTCATAGAACGTCTGAATCAGCGTTTATAAAAATAGAATCACTATCGTCCTGATTGAGGCACTGGAAGAGCATCGTGGTATAGTAGGGACGCCCCCTTAGGCGTCAACTTCAGCCTGTCATCCTGGGCCCAGCGCAGATCCTTCGCTGCGCCCAGGATGACAGGCTGGGCCCAGCGCAGATCCTTCGCTGCGCTCAGGATGACAGGCTGAAGTGAACGCCTATGAGAGACGCCCCTTGCGGTCGTTCTGGCACAATTGTCGGACATGTAATAGCCCTTCTGGTTAAATACTTGTACACACCTGATAAGATCAGATACACTAAATCATATCGGCATGTATCAACGTATCTCAAATAGATAGGAGGAGTTTGTACAATACGTCAGGAACCCCAGAGCTGAAGCTAGGGGCTTGCGTGAGCAAGCCGGAACCTGACCAGACTCAGGCGTAAGCCTACGTTAGGAGAGAATGTATAGGTACCCTGGGGTGCGCAGCCAGCCCCAGGCTCTACGGCAAATGGTTAAACAGGGCTAACGGGTTAACCCAGTGCTCTTTGCGCCAAACCTCTCACTAACCTTGTCGAGGCCACCATTACCCCGCAAGGGAGGCTCTTATGAGCAAAGTGTTCATGTTAGATACCAACAAACAAGCATTGAACCCTGTCCATCCTGGACGAGCACGCATCCTGCTCTCGACTGGGCAAGCCGCTGTGTTCAAACGCTATCCCTTCACGCTCATCTTGAAGGGAGCGGTCGAACACCCAGTCCTCCAACCATTGCGTCTCAAGATTGACCCTGGAAGCAAAACAACCGGGATGGCAATCGTCAACGATGCCACAGGGGAAGTGGTGTTTGCCGCCGAACTCACCCACCGAGGGCAAACCATCAAGAAAGCCATGGATGATCGGCGTGCTCTTCGACATAGCCGACGCCAGCGCCACACCCGATACAGGAAGCCACGATTCAACAACCGACGCAACAAGAAAACGGGATGGTTGCCACCTTCTCTCTCAAGTCGTCTGGCGAACACACTCACCTGGGCATCGCGTTTGATGCACCTCTGTCCAATCACGGCTATCAGTCAGGAGTTGGTCAAATTCGACCTGCAAGCCATGGATAATCCAGAGATTAGCGGTACTCAGTACCAGCAAGGCACCCTAGCCGGATATGAACTGCGAGAGTACTTGTTGGAGAAGTGGCAACACAAATGTGCTTATTGTGGTGCAACCAATGTAGCTCTGCAAATTGAGCATATCCATCCCAGAGGCAGGGGCGGCACCGATCGCGTTAGCAACTTAACGCTAGCTTGTGAACCCTGCAATATTGCCAAAGGCACAAGAGATATTCAGGAGTTTCTCAAGGGCAAGCCAGAAGTACTCAAGCGTATTCTCACTCAAGCAAAAGGCACACTCAATGATGCGGCGGCAGTCAATGCGACTCGATGGGAACTCTTTAGACGACTCAAGACAATCGGGTTGCCTCTCGAATGTGGCTCAGGAGGGCTGACCAAGTTCAATCGTAGCCAACGGAACCTGCCTAAGACCCATTGGGGTGATGCGGCCTGTGTCGGAGCATCAACTCCCACTTTGCTTTCAACTGATGCCGTAGTACCCTTGCTCATCACAGCCACAGGGCATGGTTGTAGGCAGATATGTCGGATGGATAAGTACGGCTTCCCACGAACAGGACCCAAACAAGCTAAGCACGTGAAGGGCTTCCAAACTGGTGACATCGTGCGTGCAGAGGTTCTCACAGGCAAGAAAGTGGGAATCTATGTCGGGCGGGTTGCTGTACGTACTACTGGCTCATTTAATATCGCCACTGCAAACGGGACGGTGCAGGGGATTAGCCATCGCTTCTGCACACCCATTCACCGATGTGATGGCTATAGTTACCAGGCAGGAGTGGCGGCTTGACCCATCCACCCCTGCCCCAACAAGGAACGCCTCTTTCCTCCCCCTGGCTGAAGCCAGGGGTATCCAGAGGCGGAGGTCTGATGATAGAGCAGCCTGAAATCCCACAAACGGAAGCCAATGGAGAGCCATTAGAGCAACAGTCGTCATCACAAGCGCTGGAAATGCAGGGGAAACTGGTATTGCCTGCTTATGATAGCCGGGAGTATCACACGACGAGCAAGAGGATACCGACGGTGCGGCCTGAGCAGCTTGTCCGGCCCACCAGTACACCTTCTCCTCCCTCTCCCTTGGCGAAGTTGCGCTATTTTTGGGGCAAAGACCCGGCTTACAAAGTACTATTTATTGCCATAGGAATGGTGCTGATTGCTGCCGTGGCCTTTGGGTCGCTAGTGGGTACGACTCTGCTGAGCTATGCTGGCTTTTTTGGACAAGCCAGCTTGTATGTACAGAATGCACCTACAGCAGTTGTACCCAGCGGTACGCTGGACCTGCATCCCAAATTTCCTACTCCTGGTGGTGGGCAGGGTAGTGGAAGTAGCAGCCAGCCCCCACCTCAGAGCACAGTGATCCTTCAGAATACGCCCGATAACACACCAACGACTGAGCTAAGTCCAACTCCGAACCCGGGAGGGGAGCTAACACTACAGATTACCCACATTCCCAGCCGTGTTACGAACGGCAGCTCTGTTCCTGTTGAAGTGAGTGCGAGCCAGCCCAATGTGAGTGTGGAGTTGGATATCGTCTATAATGCAGAACCCTACAGAGCCTATGCCGGGCCAAGTACAACAGATGGGGATGGCAACGCCACGATCACCTGGTCTGTATTGGTTTTCAAATTTGGCAACGCAAGTGCTGATGTAACAGCGATTGCACGAGATAGCCGTGGGCAAGTCGTAGAGTCGCAGACGGTAGCGGTACAGGTGGGGAGGAACGGTTCGACAGGATAAAAACGAGAAGTGGAAGAGGGCCTGCTACCGCGTAGCAGGCCCTCTTCCACTTCTCGAGGATGTAGGTGTGAAAGGATGAAATTTCGTTCGATTTGTGTATATAATGCTCTTAAGTATATCTTGGACAACATGCAGGGGCGCCCCCATAGGCGTTAACTTAAGCCCTGCTGTCATCCTGAGCGCAGCGAAGGATCGGCGCTGCGCTCAGGATGACAGCAGGGGGGAGGGGCGACCCTCTGACACGGGTAGGTTTTTTGGGAAGCGCCTGTGAACGGGCCTCGCGTAGGGGCGGGAGTGGAGTGGATGCGGGGGGCATCCTGTCTGGGGGACAGGTATGGGCCCTTGTGGCCGCCCGTTGCTGGGGGATGTGTTCGTCTGGGTAAAAAAACCTACCCGTGTAAGGGGGCGACCCTGGTGGTCGGGCTGCCTGTTGGGTACCTGACTGCTCGCCGCTTACAGCGGTTCGCAGAAGTGTTGAACCCTCACAACAGGTCTTGGTGGGCCAAGTGGAGCGTCTCCCGTATAGGTCAATACTTTTGGCAACCGCTGTAATGCGCCTTTATGCACTTTTAGCCTGGTTAAAGAGGATAAGCTATGACCCAAAAGGATGAGATTCGCCAGGTGCAGGAAGCTGCTCGTACTATTCGCCAGAACGTGAGTCGTGTCATTGTAGGCAAGGAAGCGGTTATTGACCTCTTGATGGTGGCGTTGCTCTGTGAAGGGCATGTGCTTTTTGAAGATGTGCCGGGGATAGGTAAAACGATGCTGGCGAAGGCGTTAGCAAAGTCGCTGGGCTGTTCATTTCAGCGTATTCAATTTACACCTGACCTGCTCCCCTCAGATATCACGGGTATCACCTTCTACAATCAAAAAAAGGGAGAGTTTGAATTCCGACCGGGTCCATTGGTTGCGCAGGTTGTGCTGGCCGACGAAATTAATCGTGCAACCCCGCGCACACAATCCGCTCTCCTCGAGGCGATGGAGGAGCGACAGATAAGTGTGGAGCGTGAGACGCTGGCTTTACCGCGACCCTTTATGGTCATCGCTACCCAAAATCCGGTGGAGTTGGAGGGAACATTTCCCTTACCAGAAGCACAGCTAGATCGGTTTTTAATGCGCTTGCGCCTAGATTATCCTAGTCGAGCGGAAGAGCGACTGATCTTGCAGCGTTTCCGTGAAGAGCAACCACTTCAGGAGTTGCAGCCGGTAGTAGCTGCGGTGCGTTTACAGACGTTACAACAACTGATTCGCCAAGTGCGTGTTGAGCCAGGCATTGAGAACTATATTGTCGAACTAGTACGAGCTACCCGCACTCATAGTGCCATTGAACTGGGTGTTAGCCCTCGCGGCACGCTGGCCCTGTACCGTGCATCGCAGGCATATGCCGCCGTTTCCGGGCGAAATTATACAATTCCCGATGATGTGAAGCATCTGGCACGAGCAGTTCTCTCGCACCGGATGATTGCCACTAATCAAGCACGTTTGCATGGACGCGTGATGGAACAGATTGTAGATGACGTACTCCATAGCGTAGCGGTACCGGTGGAATCATGAGACGAGTACTTGAACGCAACATGGGCCCTTCAGTCTTGAATCGACGATGGTACTGGCTGGGTCTAGTGGTGATCGCGGCCAGTGTGCCATTTCATCAGCCCCTCTTGATCGTGATCGGCCTACTAATATTGATTGTGGTGGGTACGACAGATATCTGGGTTACGTATTGCCTTGAGCATGTACACTACTCGCGTCAGTTCAGCGAACAAAAAGTACTCTTTGGAGAAGAGATCACCCTCTCGCTCTCAGTCGAGAATGCCAAGTTGTTGCCTCTGCCGTGGTTAGAGGTAGAGGATAGGGTGCCGCGTGCCTTGACGATGAGCGGACAGAGGTCGCGTGTCAGTTTAATTGGCGACACAGTTATTCTCGACAACTTGTTCAGCACTCGCTGGTATGAACGGGTGACCCGCCGCTATACCGTGCGCTGCAATATGCGGGGCGTGCATAAATTTGGTCCGGCAGGGATACGTAGCGGGGATGTTTTTGGTTTCCTTAGCAACGAGAAGTTACTGGACGAGTGGCAATATCTGCTGGTTTATCCTCTCATAGTGCCATTGATGAGTTTTAACCTGCCATCGCGGCATCCCTTTGGAGACCAGCGTACGCCGCGTCGACTGTTAGAAGACCCCTCGCGTGTGATCGGCATACGTGATTATGCCTACAGCGATAGCTTGCGGCGTGTGCATTGGAAGGCGACCGCTCACACGATGCAGTTGCAGAGCAAAGTCTATGAGGCGACCACAACCTATACGCTGGTGCTGTTCCTGAATGTTGCAACCTACATCGATGCTATTCATGGTATACAGCCAGAGATACAGGAGTTGTCAATTTGTGCCGCCGCTTCAGTGGCTGACTGGGCTTTGAACGAAGGATATGCCGTAGGACTGTACGCCAACACGCTTATGTTTCTACCTGAGGAGCAAGTGCAGTTTGAGGCTGAACAGCAAGGCGAAGAGGCCCCCAATCTGGATGCGACCATAGCTGCTCAGTTGAAGCGACGACGCATTCATTTACCTCCCTCAAGCAGCGAAGAGCAACGCAAACGTATCATGGAAATGCTGGCACGCATTCTGCCCTCTTTTGGTGGTTCACTGGAGGATATTATCCAGACCGAGCGTACTCGTCTCCCTGCTGGAGCCACTGTTGTTGTGATCACCAGTACTATGACAGAGCGACTGTTAGATACCCTGGCCCGTATTAAGCAAGCTGGCCACGCTGTCAGCATCCTCTTTGCCAGTGATACGCCCTCGCCTCTACGACTAGCAGGTATCACGCTTTATCATCTCGGTGGTAGCGAAACGTGGCGGAATTTGGAGGCGATGTATAGTAAGGACGAAGATGGGAGTGGGAAGGTTTCCGAGTTCAGAGAAAAAAGTGTGGGGTTTAGTCTGTAGAGCAGCAATTAGGTGCGGTTCATATTTTTGTGAGCCTGACCCCCTTGTGGGGGTCAGGCTCACTTGTGATAAGAACTATGCATAAGGTATGATTGTTATGGTGTGTCAAAGTGGGAGGTATTGTTGAGGATGTGAATTCTTTAAGGCATGCTTACCCTGAAAGGTAACAGTCGAGGTACATATGCACGACATCGAAGAAGAAAACCTGAGCGATAACGATTTCGAGATAGAATTTTCCGATTTGCCGATGGATGATGATGAAATGCGTAGTATCTCAGGGAAGTTAACAGTTCAGAGGTCATGGCTGTGGACGAAATTGCATGCTGTACTCTTCATAGTATCTACTCGACATTTGCTCCTTTCATCTCATATGCGGACATGGTTGTTGGCGGACGTATCTAAAAACAAGCTGGTTCAACATGACGCCACGGGTGATTTTGAATTAGAGATCAGCGATCTGCCTTCTGATGAAGCAAATGACAGGCAGAGCATAGCGCGTAGCTTTGGCAGATGGACACATTTTCCGAAAAAACGTCTCTGGCGGCTGGTATTGGTAGGCTGTACGTTGCTGCTGATCTGCTCATTTATTTTGCAAAGTTTTTCTCCGTTGCGAACCATGATAAGCAGCCTATTTATGGCTCCGACGCCGATGCCCACGCCGCTAGTGGAGGGCAACAGTGTTGACTCCTTTGCCAGCATCACTGTCTGGAGACAGGATGGCACCTCGCAGGGTTCTTTTATATGGTAACCCTCTCGTTACAGGTGCAGTCGAATTACAAAGGGCCAGTGACGCTCAGTGGTAGGGGTCTGGGCAATGGCATACCGTTACTCTTTGCTCATGACCCGTTTGACAATCCAACTGCCTCTTTCCCCCTGGATACTCGATATCCTGCAGTGTCACCTATACATATAGATGGGAACAAGTTGAGAGATGCCTGGAATGTTATTATGTTTCTCCCTGCTGCTGGATGTTATATGCTACATGCCGCGTGGCATGGCGGAGATTGGCAGGTGAATTTTGCGGCGGGTGGCTGAAGTTGGCTCACCGCTGGTTATCAGCAGTGGAAAACGACCTATTGTGACCTTTGATTTTCTGGAAATTGCCCTCTTTCAAGAGGATGGGGCCTATTACGTCAAAGAACATATCATCGCAATGTATCCCGTGTTGCCGACCATGCAGGGGGTGGATCACGTGCTGATGCGGACGGCTATGGATGAGTTGTTTGAGTTCTGTCGGGGACGTGAAGAGAGGTTTGCCGAGCAGTTTGTCTGGATGGAAATCTTATTAGAGCGCACGGAAACGATTGCGGCGCGTGAAAAAGAACGCATCAGGAGGGAATTACAGGTGTACGATTCCTTATGGGAAAATCATCCCAGAGTCAAGCAGATACGGGCCGAGGTTGCCGCAAGTAAGGCGCAGCTTGAGGCGCAGTTTAAGAAGGGAAGAGCGCAGCTTGAGGCAGAGAGGGCGCAGGTTGAGAAGGGAAAAGCTCAGATTGAGAAGGGAAAAGCTCAGATTGAGGCAGAGAGGGCACAGCTTGAGAAGGGAAGAGTTCAGCTTGAGGCTCAGCTTGAGAAGGGAAGAGTTCAGCTTGAGGCTCAGATTGAGGCAGAGAGGGCACAGCTTGAGAAGGGAAGAGCTCAGCTTGAAACTGAGGGTGAAGTCCATGGATTACAACATGCCATTGTCACTCTTGTGCGAGTACGCTATCCGGCTCTCATCCAAATGGCTCAGCAAAAGGTCGCTCATCTTGACAAGATTGATGCGCTGAACTTTCTCTTTGAGCAGATTTCGGCTCAAACCACGGAGGATGGAGTGCGTGCGCTCTTGCTTCCAACGGTGGCATGATAGCTTCCTCGCGCTATGATGACTGCCAAGGTCATCATGGGGTGGAGGGGGAACATCATGCTCACCATGCTGCGTACTGTGCAAAAATCGATACTGTTGGCGAAAGGTACATGCTCCAGGCCGTACTTGATACTCATCTCAATAGCTTTCATCTAAATCTGGCGTTTTCTGCGGAGACTGGCAAAACGACTGTTCTGCTTGGTGAGAGTGGTGCTGGTAAAAGCACGGTTTTGCGCTTGCTGGCGGGGTTGTTGAGCCCGCAACAAGGGCATATCTCGCTTAATGATACTACCTATTTTGATAGTGAACGGTGTATTGTTGTGCCGCCACAGGAGCGGCCCTTTGGCTATGTCTTTCAGGACTACGTGTTATTTCCGCATTTGAGCGTTTTTGAAAATGTGGCCTTTGGATTACGTGCGCAGCATTTGCCTCGCTCCCTTGTCCAGCAACGTGTGGGCAAAGCTCTAGAACAGGTACATTTAAGCGGCTTGAATGGGCGACGTCCGACACAGCTTTCGGGGGGGCAGCAACAGCGTGTGGCTATTGCTCGTGCCTTGGCACTACAACCACAACTCTTGCTTTTAGACGAACCACTCTCGGCTTTAGATGTGCAGACGCGACGCGAGGTGCGTCAGGAGTTGCGCCATATCCTGGCGGATGTGGGTATCACCACCGTCTTAGTTACTCACGACTATCTGGAAGCCCTGCTCTTCGGGTATTCGATCCTGGTACTTGATCATGGGCAGGTGATCCAGCAGGGTAGCCAGCGCGACCTGCTAGAGCATCCGCGATCGGCCTATGTAGCGGAACTGGTGGGTATGAATTTCTTCCGTGGGCGTGTGCTGAGTTGCGAAGCGAAAAGGTTATGTACCATCTGCGTTGAGAACGGTACACAGAGCGGACCACCTCTCCAAGTGATGGCTGCATTTGAAGAAGCCAGCTCTGCTACCGGAAGACCAAACATAGGCGAGGAAGCCTACGTGGTGGTTGATCCACGCAGTATTACGCTCTATGCAGCGTCGCCTGATAGCTCAGCTCGCAACGTTTTCTACGGAGAGATTGTGCAAATATTGCGCCTAAGGGACTCAAACACAGGCAATGGGAACGATGGCAGCGTACGCGTCAGTCTAGTGCTCGATGCGGCATTGCCGCCACTCACCGCTGAAATTACTGAGGCATCAGCTAGCCGTATGGAGTTGAGTGAAGGGAAAAAGATCTATGCCGCCTTTAAGGCGACTGAAGCACGGGCGTATACATGAATACCTCTGGTGCTGAGTAAAGGCTTCCATCAGACCCAAAGCGTTTTCTTCAAGTGCATTATTCATGCACTGTTTCGCTCTGCCATGTACACGTCTCTGGGATGGCCTGTTTGAGTGTTTCGGCGAGGCTATCAATGTCGGTTACGTCGTCGCGGTATACCGCCCAGGCTTTGGTTTTTTCCTGGGGTGTAGACGGTTTACGATAGACAGTAAGGCCGATGCGTTTGCCATTGGGGAAAAATTCTTCTTTGATGCGTGTCATCTGCTCCCAGCGCACCTCGATCACTTCCCCGTTGCGACTACGTTTAATCAATGCCTCTGGCTCCAGTTCGATAGTGAAGGGAACCGGTGCCACGATGCGTAGATAGATCACAAAACCCAGAATAAAGAGAACGGCGACAATAGTACTTCCGATGGCTGAGGCTCCCTGATGAATGGCGATCCATAAGACCAAAACGATGACGCCGACCACGCCAATTATGGTCATGATACGTTTGAAAGGACTCAGGCCGGGTCCTACAAAGACCTGTCCGTGCGCCGCTGATGCTGCCATGCGTTTACCTGCTCCCAGGAGAAATGCTTGCGATATGTTATTGCAAGGGTATTGTAGCAAGATAGAGCGGGTATTGCAACACTTTGCGTCACTACGCATATATGGTATACTAGGTGCGCTGTCTCAGTTGGGCCTCATGCTAGAGGAGCGGAAGACTATGGTCTTATATGGGAGTAAAAACGTGTCAACACCGTATATTTCAGGACATCTCACACATTCCTCTGATCTCTCAGGGCAGCCGGGACAACGGAGGATAACGGGCAATTTGCTCGCGACTCAGGGCTATGTGATAGGAGTTGAGATAAGCGGTAGCGGCTCACGTCAAACAGTGGCCCTGGCCGATCTGAATGGAAATATTTTGTACCGACTGCGTCGTCCGTTAGAGCATGTAGCTGATACGGAAACGGTCTTGCGACTGCTAGATGAAATGCTTGCTGAGGTGATGGTTCCGGAACGCGTAAGAGATGGGCGTGTATTGCGTGTAGGTGTAGCGGTTGGTGGTCTGGTCGATGCAGGACATGGGATTGTACGTAGCCTGCATCGTGCCCATGGGTGGGATAACTTTCCCTTGCAGGATTATCTGGAACAAAAGCTTGATATACCTTGTATAATTGATAACAATGCAAATGCAGCGGCCCTGGCCGAAGTGCGCTATGGGGCAGGTGCCGGGGAACGCATCGCTCTCTATGTTGGGCTGGGACGTGGCATCGGTGGTGGGCTGATTGTTAACGGCAAGATTTATCACGGAGCGACCTGTATGGCCGGTGAGATAGGTCACATACTGGTCAAGGAGAATGGTCCCCGGTGTTCGTGTGGTAGGTTCGGCCACCTGGAAGCGATTGCCTCATCCCAGGCCATTGCCCGTACCATGATCGGTCTCTCGGTTGAACATCCTGAGACAGAGGCAGCGATCCGGCGGGTCACGGGAGCGCGAGCTGAGCGTATCACAGCAGAGCAGGTTTTTCACCTCGCGGCTGAAGGCGATGCCGTGGCACAACGGATCGTCGGTGAGGTGCTGACCTATCTCAGTATAGCCCTGGCGAACATAGCGCAGCTTATGAACCCAGGCAAGATTATCGTTGGTGGGCAAGTCGCCCTGGCCGGGGAGCTGCTGATAGCACCCTTACAGGAGCGCATACGGGCCTTGTGCTTACCAGCCACCGGGCAAGCGGTGCAAGTTGTACAGAGCAAGCATGGTTCAGAGGCCAATATCGTAGGGGCAGTCACTCTGGCCCTACAAGATGTTTAATGGGAGTGTCAAGGCGTGGGCAGGGGCCAGCCCCATAGGCGTTCACTTAAGCACGCCTGTCATCCTGAGCGCGAGCTTTGGATCGGCGTTGGGCCCAGCCAGAGATCCAAAGCTCGCGCTCAGGATGACAGGCTTAAGTGAACGCCTATGGGGGCCAGCCCTGCCCCTACTATGCAAGGTATGGCCCTGAAAGATCGTATATGGTAGGGGCAGGGCTGGCCCAGGCTTTCAAGGATGAAAAGTAGGTTTTCTAAGGTAAAGTAAGAGGCATATTGTGGAAACAGGTCTGGTCATTGGTGGGCATTACCTGCTCCAACGTTTGATAAAACAGGGACCATACAGCACAGTGTACCAGGGGGTAGATCAGCTATTTCAACGTATGGTAGCTGTGAAAGCAGTTTCAGCAGTCCACATACCAGCATATCGAGCGGCAGTGCGGCTAACAGCACAGTTTTCGCATCCTCATATTGTTGTTCTCTACGATCTGGTGGTCAAAGGCGATAAGCTGTACGTTATTCAGGAATATGTTGAGGGAGATGACTTCGCCACCTTGCTGCAAACTCCCTTGCAGCCCTACGAAATAGCCCATATGGGCCAGCAAATCTGCTCTGCCTTAATCTATGCCAGCAGTGCCTCACGCAAAGTCTGTCATGGTGATCTAACTCCCGGTGCCATTTTGCGCGATTCCAGCGGACGCATTCGCGTCAACAACTTTGCCCTACCGAGCGACCTTACTTACTTTGCCACGTGGAACGTTATAAGTGGCGATGAGGGGGAGCCGCTTGCCGATAAAGACCAGTCATGGGGTGTGATCAGTCCTGGGCGGCAGGCTGATGATACACGTGCCATTGGTCTGCTCCTTTATCAATTGCTCACCAATCATGCTCCTGGTGCCACCGTTGTTGAGCCGCCTTCTGATGGTCGTCTGCGTTTTCCACGCACGGTGCCAGCCGAACTCTGTGATGTTGTGGCACGCACTATCGTACGCCATCATCCACAGCACATCTCTACTGTCAGTGTTCTCTACGAAGAATTAAAGGCTCTGAGAGAGGTATTGCAACTAGCTGTGCCCGTGCTGGTGAGTAGCCAAGCTGTACCACTACAAGAGACAGAAGTTGTGCGACCCATGCCATCTCCTGATGTTGGCATAGTGGGTAATCTCCTCCCCGATGGGCAATCAGTTGGGATTGCCTCTGCTTACCGCAACGATAACAACTTCCAGATGGCTGCTATGGCCACAGATGAAGCGCACTCTTCCCTTACTGTTGCTGAGTCAGCCGTTCCTATACGACCTATCACCAGACGTCGTCCTGTGCCAGCAGGCTATGCTCGGGCAGAGATGCCACTGGAGAGGAGACAAGGTTCTTCCCTGCTCTGGCTCCTTCTAATCGGTCTGATCATCTTCGCCCTGTTTTTTGTGGTGGGTTTCTTTGCCGGGCATCTATTCATTCCACATTGAGGTTTTGAAGAGCAAGAAAAGGCATAGGAAATATTGGCTAGCCAATATTTCCTATGCCTTTTCTTGTTTCCACCGTTGGGCATCCCGTTGGCGATATTTTGCCATTACCCCTTCAAAGGCTGTATCAAGATCAATGTCAAGAGAATTAGCTAGTGAAGCCACAATGTACACAATATCACCGAGCTCTGCAGCAATATCGCCCTGCTCTTCACTGGCCTTCTTAGGCTTTTCGCCATAGGCATGATTAATTTCACGGGCCAGCTCACCCACCTCCTCAGTCAGGCGGGCCAGGCTGGAGAGCGGGTGCCAGTAATTGCTCTGCCATTCATCTTTGATGAGGGTATCTATTTCTTGTTGTATGTCGCGTAGTGTGTGCATGTTTTATATTCCAGCCATAGGTTCTTCCAGATGTTCATGCATATAGGCATAAGACATGCCCTCGCTGTTCCAGGCATAGCCGACGTTGCCGAGGTAGTCAACAATAATCAAGCCACCGGTTCCTGTCGCCTTGGCCTTCAATATGGCAATGGTGGCTTTGGCGGCGTCCTGGGCGGCGACACCACAGGCAACAATGTCGGCGGCACGCTTGGCGATCAAGAGGCGCATGAAGTCTTCGCCATAGCCGGTGCAGGAGATAGCTGCATGTTCGTCGGCATAGAAGCCACAGCCGATCAGGGGAGAGTCGCCGACACGCCCTGGATACTTATTGAGCGTGCCACCGGTTGAAGTCGCGGCTGCCAGGACACCTGATGCATCGTGGGCGACTGCTCCAACTGTACCGTGTTTTTCTTGCTCATGTGCAGCGAGCGAGCTGGCTTCGTCCTGGTGGTAGCGTTGCTCTTCCTCCCTATCTGCTTCCGCCATTGTCTGCGTGGCTTGGCGCTCTTTCCATTGTTGGTAGCGCTGCTCAGTCAACAAATCCTCGAATGTGCAGAGCGACATACCTTGCTCAAGCGCAAAATTCTGTGCGCCCTTGCCCACCAGCAATACATGGGGACTATGCATGACTTTACGTGCCAGCGAAATTGGATTCTTGATCAGTTCAACACCCGCTACGGCTCCTACCTGGAGTGTCTTGCCTTCCATGATGCCCGCATCCATCTCAATATTGCCCTCATTGGTGAGGCCAGACCCTGTGCCTGCGTTGTAAATAGGGTTATCTTCTAGTGTACGTACAGCTGCTTCAACGGCGTCGAGGGCCGCTCCACCTTCTTGTAAAATGCGCCACCCGACCATGGCAGCTTCTTTACAGCCTGCTTTATACTCATCGGCTCGTTCAGCAGAGATATGTCCCGCTCCACCATGAACAATAATGGCGATTGGCATATCCATAGCCTCCTATCAGAGAAATAGTGTGAGAGAATTGTATCACGAAAAAAGGGTGAATGTGATTGTGATTTTTGTGGAGACAGGGCAGGCATGCCTGCCCTGTCTCCACAAAAATCACAATCACATCAATTGCTTGATACACACTACAAAAAGCGTTATACTTCCTCTAAAGTACAATACAAAGAGCAGAGGAACGAACCATGCCCATAGAAGCTACGAGTGCAGATAGAACTCCCGTCAACCTCTTCTACGCCTATGCAGAGGCAGACGAAGCTCTCCGTCAGGAACTTGAAAATCACCTCACTTCCCTCAAGCGAGAAGGGCTTATTGCTCCCTGGCACAAAGGCTCCATCAGTGCTGGCTCCAACTGGCAAGAGGAAATCACTACCCATCTCAACTCTGCCCAAGTTATTCTGCTCCTCATCAGTGCCAGCTTCCTCGCTTCCGATTTTTGTGAAAGTGCGCTCCTGGATCGCGTTATTGAAAGATACAATACTGGGCAGGTCCTAATTATTCCCATCATCTTACGCCCATGCGATTGGCAAAACTACCCCTTCGGCAAGCTACGGTCACTGCCCGACAACAACAAATCTGTTACTGAATGGCCTAATCGTGATAGTGCATTCTTGAACGTTGCACACGGTCTTCGACAGGCTATCTCTGCAATGCTACTATCTGCATCACAGACACAACAGCAATCAGACGTCCCGAATCCTTCCCAAAAAATCTTCACCATCCCTTTCGCCCAGAACCCCTACTTCACAGGTCGCGAAGACATTCTCAATCAACTACACAACGCCCTCAACAACAACAAAACAGCCGCTCTCACTCAGGCCATCGCTGGTTTGGGCGGCATCGGCAAAACCCAGACCGCCGTCGAATATGCCTACCGTCACCAGGACGACTACTCACATATCTTCTGGTTACGCGCAGAGAAACGTGAGAACCTCAATTCAGACCTTGCTGCTCTTGCCACTCCGCTGAATCTGCCGGTGAAGGATGTTCAGGAGCAACCGCGCATCGTCGAAGCCGTTAAAGAGTGGCTAGACGATCATACCGGTTGGCTGCTCATCCTCGACAACGCAGACGACTTACAGATGGCCAAAGACTTCATTCCTTCACGGAGCAAGGGACATATCATTTTGACAACTCGCGCCCAAGTAGTAGGCCGTCTGGCCCAGAAGGTCGAAATTGAGAAGATGGACTTGGAAGAAGGCGCACGCTTTTTGCTCCATCGTGCCAACTTCATCGATGCCGATGCCTTGCTCGACACGGTATCTCCTGACGATGTTGCTCAAGCCAAAGAAATCGTGCAAGTCCTTGATGGTCTACCACTCGCCCTTGAGCAAGCTGCCGCTTACATTGAGGAGAACGAATGTGGCCTGACTGGCTATCTGCAACGCTACCAGACGCAGCGCAACTTCCTCTTACAATATCGTGGCGATTTCATCTCCGAACACCCCGAACCGGTTGCTACCACCTGGAAACTCTCTTTCCAGAGAGTCGAAGAAGCTAATGCGGCGGCGGCCGACTTATTACGCCTGTGTGCGTTCCTGGCTCCGGATGCTATTCCTGAAGAGATTATTACCGAGGGTGCAGATGAGCTTAGACCAGATCTTCAGGCTGTAGCCTCGGATGAGGTAAAGCTGGATGCTGCCATCAAAGAGTTACGCAAGTATTCGCTGCTGAAGCGCGATCCCGATGGTCATGTGCTTCATATTCACGGGTTGGTACAGGCGGTGCTCAAGGATGAGATGGATGAAGAGATACAACGGCAGTGGGCAGAACTTGCTATGCGAGCTGTAAACAGTGCTTTTCCAGATGCTGAGTACAAAACATGGCCTGAATGTGAGCGTTTGCTTCCACACGCACGAATGTGTGTTGAACTAACCGAGCAATGGGATATGATGTCTGCAGAAGCAGCTGAATTCCTTAATCACATAGCAGTCTACTTATGGCAACGAGCACAGTTTACAGAAGCTGAGCCGCTTTATAAGAAAGCACTCCTACTCAGAGAGAATTTGTTTGGGCTAGAACATCTTGATGTAGCAAGCAGTCTCAATAACCTAGCAACAGTTTACGAGGAACAAGGTAAATATTCTCAAGCTGAGCAACTCTTTCGGCAAGCCCTAGTAATTAGGGAACAGTTATTAGGACCGGAGCATCCTACTGTGGCAACTAGTCTTAATAATTTGGCACGCCTTTATTTGAAGCAAGATAAGTACTATCAAGCTGAACAACTGCTTCATCGAGTACCAGCGATCTATGAAAAAGCTTTTGGGCTAGAGCATCGGTGGGTAGCGACTAGTCTCACCAACTTGGCGACGCTCTACCGTAAACAAGGTAGGTATTCCCAAGCGGAATCACTCTTCGAACAAGCACTAGCTATACTGGAAAAAGTGCTGGAGCCAGAACATCCTGATGTGGCAATTAGCCTTAACAATTTAGCTACAATTTATCGCGCGCAGGGTAAGTACTCTCAAGTAGAACCCCTCCTCAAAAGAGCAGTAGCAATCAAAGAGAAAGCTCTTGGATTATATCACCCTTCCCTAGCAAATAGCCTCAACAACTTAGCAGATTTCTACAGTTATCAACGTAGGTATGCAGAAGCAGAATCTCTCTACCAGAGAGCATTAGCGATCCGTGAGAAAGTATTTGGACCACAACATCCTGATGTAGCTACAATCCTGGAAAAGTACGTCAAGCTTTTGAAAAAAACAAACCGCGAGGACGAAGCAACAAAGCTATTAGAACGGGCCAGGGCAATACGAGCCAAACATGCCCAGGAAAATCTAACTACAAGCGATTAACCAGAGAATGGCTACTTCATGCAAATCACCGAAACCCTCCTCGTCACTTCGCCCCAGGAGTGGCGCGAGTGGCTGGCGCAACATCATGCTGAGCGCAAGGAAATATGGTTGATCTACTACAAGAAAAGTTCTGGCAAGACAGGCATTGCCTATGAGGAGTCTGTGGAGGAAGCTTTGTGTTTTGGCTGGATTGATGGGGCAACGAAGGGAATTGATGAGGAGAGGTATGCGGGACGGTTTACTCCTCGACGGGCGAAGAGCCGCTGGTCGGAGTCTAATCGTGCGCGGGTAGTGCGCTTGTTGAGGGAGGGAAAGATGACGGAGGCAGGGTTGGCGGTGTTGCCGGAGGATTTGCTTATCTGAAGCAAGCACTCCACAGCGGTGAACCTTTTCAAAATCGCTGTAGGGGAATTTATATCTCCCTTTGTTATCTTCATCTTCTCCTGTGAAAAAGTCATCCCCCAAAAATATTTGTTACCTTCGTCATTTATACAGATTATCGCATCAAAGAGACCTGTGTACTTTTAGGCATAAAATGTCCTGAGAGGACCGGATATGCCTCATAATTCCTAAGCAGGTGATTAGACATATGCCGAACACCACAAAACAACCCGTGAATGAAACGGCCGAGGAGACCTCCGGGAAATTAGTGGACCGCTTGGTTGATCAACCAACGACAGATGATCTCTTAGGCTTTGAAGATTTTGCTATCTCTGTCGCAAAAAACATCAACTCTGTCGCAGAAAACATCAACAATAAGAACACGAAAATAACGATGGGTATATATGGCGAATGGGGAAGCGGTAAAACTAGCTTTTTGCAGATGATAGAAAAGCATCTCGAAAAAGATATCAAGCCTATCTGGTTTAAGGCCTGGGAATATGACGAAGAAGATCACCTCTGGGTGGCATTACTAAAGACAATTCTTGATCAGACCAAGCAGAGGGCAGACTGGTATCCAAAAGTTCGGGTTGGGCTAAGCCATCTACTGGCTAATTCCAGATTACGTGCTGCAGTTATCAAGGTAGGATCTATACTCCTCAGGTTCGCTTTGTTTTTTATCGGTATCGTTATACTCCTTGGTTTGAATAGTGGGCAAATTGTAGATTTTCTAAAGACAAATAATTCAGTACTACCTACAAGTTTTCAGTCTTTCATCGTCAAAATCCTTGGGTTCGCAGCCGCATTCCCGTTTTTAAGTAGTTTGTTCGGCTTCGTTAAAGAGAGTCTTAACGTCAAGGTTACAAAAACTGGAGACACACCAGGTTATCGGAATCCCGCTTTTTTGGATGAGTTCAAGACATTTCGGGAAAACATCAATCAACTTAAGCCAAGAAAACCACTTGTCGTTATCATCGATGACTTAGATAGATGCTCGCCGGAGAAAACCATACAAGTGCTAGAAGTAATCGTAGCTTTTCAGGATAGCAAGGATTTTGTATTTTTATTAGCTCTAGATAGAAAAATGATAGAAGTATCTATTGCTGCCAAGTATAAGGAGATGATGACTCTAGATAATGATCAAAATGGACTTCTTCGCAAAAGGATTTTATTTTATGAATGCTACATGGAAAAGATATTCCAACAGTCTATTTTTCTGCCATTACTATCTAAGTTTAAAATTGAGAATTTTGTGACAAATTTGAGTTGTGATGGGGATATCAAGCAATGCGCAAGTATTTTCGCTGCCGGAATACCACCTAATCCACGTAAGATCAAGTGTATCCTGAGGGCTTTCCTGTTTATACGTGATGTTGTAAAAGGTGATGAGGAGATTAAACCTTCTCTTTTAGCGAAGCTCATAGTAATCAAATATCAATTCCCTGATGTGTTTGAAGCAATTGCCGAAAGGCCTTCTCTGCTAGAAGAATTGGAAAAATACTTCCGCAACAAACAGGCTGGAGATGAGCCCTTAAGCAAGCAAGTAGAACAATACGTTGCTGATTATCCAGAACTTGGCCGGATGCTCATTGAAGGCGATGATACCTTTATTGAAGCCAAACTTTGCCGTTACATTGCGTTGACTTGCGCTGCGGGATAGTATTCACTCAAATGGTAGGCCGATTTGTACTTTCTGTGCTGCTGTTGCCTCATGGCTGACATTGGAGCTAAGCCATGCGTACGACTAGAACCATAAACTTTGACGAATCACAGCCGCGATTACGCCGAAACGGCTGGCTCTACTGAAATGAGCTTGATGCTGTTTGGGGGTTCACTGTTGATTCTGTGAAAGTTGCCACTGCTGGTAGCAATACTGGTACTGCTGCTGGTACATGGGTTAGTGGGTGTGGTGATGTTTAGGATAAGCCAGAAGTATATGGATATGCTCCTGCGTGCAGGGTAACAGGTGAGGACAAACAGCATGCCCACAGGCCGAACTGTGCTGTAGTTCGGCCTGTGGGCATGCTGTTTGTCCTAAAATAGTGACATTTGCTGTGGTGGCTCTTCTTTTTTGGCTGGGGCAGAGGGAACAGCGGGTTTGGTGCTGGCTTCGGTGGCCTGACGTTCGGCCTCGGCGAGGACGATGGGAATTTTTTTGAAGTCTTCGCGGAGCATGATTTTGTAGCTTTCGGTACGCAGGGCAGCAGCCGGATGGAACATGGGTATGCAAATATAGCCGTCTTTTTTACGGGCGCGACCATGGATGGCAGAAATTTTTTCGCCAGCGAAGAATTTGGACATAGAGATGCGCCCTAAGGTGACGATGACCAGGGGTTGAATGGCCGCGATCTGCCTATCAAGGTAGTCGTTGCAGGCCGTGATTTCTGGCGGGAGTGGGTCACGATTTTCGGGGGGACGACATTTGACGACATTGGTAATGAAGACGTCTTCACGTTTGAGGCCAATGCCTTGGAGGAGTTCTGCCAGGAGTTGTCCAGAGGGGCCGACAAATGGGCGTCCCTGTTTGTCTTCGTAGAAGCCGGGACCTTCGCCGATGAAGAGGAGTTTGGCGCGTGGATTGCCTTCACCGGGAACAGCATGGGTGCGGCCTTTACAGAGGTCACATTTTGTGCAGGTGGAGACCTCGGCGGCTATTTCTTTAAGTGTCTCCTCTGAGGACATGGTTTTTCTACCTCTTTCTAGAAAATATAGAGTTTAGGGCGGGTTTTCGGAATATGCGGAGTATCGCGTAAGCGAAGGTGAGGGATGTTAACCCCGCACCTCCCACGGGCGGCCACGAGGGCCCCCACCACCCCCGCCCCTACGCGATACTCCACATTTGGAGTCCCTGTTTGCTTACCAGCGGCGGTCGGGTGGGCGGTTGCCGAAGCCAGTGTCACGACGTGGGCCACGATTGGGGCCGCTAGGGCCGCCACCAGTGCCGGGTCCCATAGGACGGCGTTGACCGAAGTTACCACCACGGTCGTTGCCATAGCCGCTGGAGCGATTGCCACTGCCATAGCCCCCACGGTCGCGATTACCACCGTAGCCGCCCCGGTCGTTACCGTAGCTGCCAGGGCCACGACTGGGTGCTATGTTGTCGCGGTCGCGACCGCCGCTAAAGCCGCCGGAGCGTCCAGGGCCACCACGGCTGGGGCCGCGACTGGGTCCACGATCGCTATCCATTTCGGCCTGACTGGGCAATTCACCACTGAGAGCGGCACGCCGTGAAAGATTAATGCGTCCCTGGGGATCGACTTCGATGACCATGACAGTGATCTCGTCGCCAACGGAGACAACGTCTTCGGGTCGACTGACCTGATAGTCAGCCAATTGTGAGGTGCGCACAAGGCCCTCTTTGCCGGGGAGAATTTCGACGAAGCAACCGAAATCGACCAGGCGACGAACGGTACCGGTGTAGATGCGTCCAACCTCGACCTCTTCGGTGAGAGCGCGTACAGCATCCATGGCAAGCTGCATTGCATCGCCGGAGTTGGCCGAGATGTTGACGGTACCATCGTCATCGATGTCGAGCTTGGCACCGCTCTCTTCCTGAATCTTGCGGATAGTTTTGCCACCTGGACCGATGACGGCACCGATCTTGTCGGGATTGATCTTGATGGACTGGATACGTGGAGCATAGTCGGACAACTCTTCGCGGGGAGCGTCGATAGTGTCGAGCATTTTTTCCATGATGAACATACGACCTTCACGGGCCTGCTCCAGGGCTTTGGCCATGATTTCGTAGGTGATGCCCTTGACCTTAATGTCCATTTGTAGAGCGGTGACCCCATCGGCGGTACCGGCTACTTTGAAGTCCATGTCACCGAGGGCATCTTCGATGCCCTGGATGTCGCTAAGGACGGCCCATTTGCCTAGACGCTCGCCTTCGCCGGTGATAAGGCCCATGGCGACACCAGCCACGGGGGCATGAATGGGAACGCCTGCATCCATAAGGGCCAGGGTCGTACCGCAGACGGAGCCCATCGAGGTGGAGCCATTGGACGAAAGAACGTCGGAGACAGCACGGATAGTGTAAGGAAACTCTTCGGCTGAGGGAATGACGGCGGCGACGGCTCGTTCGGCCAGGGCACCGTGTCCGATCTCGCGGCGACCGGGGCCACGCAAAGGCTTACTTTCGCCAGTAGAGAAGGGTGGGAAGTTATAGTGGTGCATAAAGCGTTTGCTCTCGCTAGAGCCTAGGCCATCGAGAACCTGCTCTTCACCAGGAGAACCCAGGGTAACGACGCTGAGAACCTGTGTCTGCCCACGAGTAAAGATGGCTGAACCATGTGTGCGTGGCAGCAAGCCAACTTCACAAGCAATGGGACGGATGGTTTTGAGATCGCGTCCGTCGGGACGGATGCCCTTATCGAGAATGTTGTTACGAACGTAAGCTTTTAGCTCTTTTTCGTAAAAGGCCATAATCTCTTTGAGGCGATCAGGATACTCAGTACCTAGGGTGGTGATCAACTCTTCCTGTACCTTGCTCAGGGCAGCAGAACGCTCGGTTTTATTGGGAAGGTTGACGGCTGCATCAAAACGTGGGCGAGCAAATTCGGCCACTTTGCTCCGCAGCGCTTCGTCAAGGGGTAGAGGAATGAAGGGTCGCTTGGCTCTGTTAACCGCCTGAGTCAGCTTTTCCTGCATTTTGATGATATCTTGCAAAGCTTCCTGGCCGTAGCGCACGGCTTCGAGCATCAGGTTTTCAGGTAGTTCTTTGGCACCGGCTTCGACCATCATCACAGCATCGGCAGTACCGGCAATAGCGAGGTCGAGACGGCTCTGCTCCATCTGCGACTCCACGGGGTTGATGACGAGCTGACCGTCAATGTAGCCCACGCACACTGCACCTACAGGGCCGGCGAAAGGAATATCCGAGATACTCAGTGCTGCCGATGCACCGACAATACCGAGAATATCGGGGTCATTTTCCTGATCAACAGAGAGGACTGTGATCACAATCTGTACATCGTTACGATAGCCTTTCGGGAAAAGGGGACGAATTGGACGGTCAGCGAGACGGCAGGCCAGGATAGCATGTTCTGAAGCGCGACCCTCGCGCTTAATAAAACCGCCGGGGATTTTACCTGCGGCAT
>WNGD01002550.1_pt1 | contig 57614 bp, 55 predicted proteins | sample 5400671 | NCBI WGS metagenome assembly WNGD01 (sample SAMN13153369, study PRJNA577476) | soil metagenome | isolation source: 40 cm soil or saprolite under grassland replicate 2 | place: USA:California | collected 2016-06-15 | reverse complement strand
GAAGACCGGTGTAGCCGAGGACGAGCCGGACGTTGCGGTGCGACATCGGTTCGTTCTTCGCCGAGAACGGGTCGATCGAGGGCGGGATCGCGTACGTCCTCGCGGGGTCGGCCCACGGCGGGGCGAACGCCGTCCGGGAGACGACGAACGCATCGACTCCTTCGAGGTACGGCCGCAGGAAGCTCCACGAGCGCTCCGTCCATTCGTTCGGCTCGTCGCGGCCGACGTGGCAGCGCCAAACGACCCGAGCCCCCGCGCGGCTCGCTGCGTCGGCGAGCCCGGCGGGCTGGGGATCGTGGATGAGCGCAACGTCGCCGGGCCGGACGAGCGCGAGGAGCTCGTCGGCATTCCGGCGGAGAACGGCCTCGTAGTGGCGCCGCTCGGCCTCGCCGAGGTCGCCGCCGTCGCCTGGTGAGCCGTAGAGCCCGTTGTGGATGCGCTTGGTGATCGCGAAGAACGCGGGATCGCCCTCGATCACGAGCCAGCGGGCGTCGACGCCGGCGCCGCGCGCATACGCGAGCAGCGTCTGCAGCATCTCGGCGACGCCGCCGCCGGTCGCCGTCGAGTTGACGTTGAGGACGGCGCGCCCCGCCAGCGCACACCGGGTCGCCTCGGCCACGGCCTCGTAATGCGCCATCCGCTCCGGTCCGATCAACGGCTCGAGGCGGGCTGCGTCCAGGGCCTGGACGTCGACCTCCTGGAGCCGCGTCCGCTCGCGTGTCCCCATCGTGTCTCCTCTCTTCCTCTCTCCCTCAGCGTGCAGCGGCGGCGGCCGCGGGCATCCGTGCCTGTGTCTTCCGGACAACCAGCACCGGCCGCCTCGCCTCGTGGAGCACGCCGAGCGACACGCTGCCGAGCAGCGCTCCGGCGACCGCGCCCCGCCCGCGCGAGCCGACGACGATCAGGTCGGCGTCGAGCGAGTCGGCGCAGGCGACGATCTCGTCGACGGGGTCGCCGGTCATGAGCAGCGTCTCCACGGTCAGGCCGTGCTCGCCGGCGAGCGCGAGCGCCTCGTCGAGCGGCGCCGTGTCGCTGGGCTTTGCCCAGACGTGGACGAAGGTCACCTCGGCCTGGTGCTCTCGGGCGAGTGCGACGCCGAAACGAACGGCCTCGCGGGCAGACGGCGAGCCGTCGGTCGCGATCAGGATCTTGTCCATCCCCCCGATCATCAGGCGGCGTGGCCGCTGCGCCATCCGCGGACGCGCCGATCCCGTCCTGGGAGAACTACGCATTTGCCGGCGGCGAGCGGCGTAGGCTTCCATGGACATGTCCGGACGAAAGAGCTTCACCGCCGAGGAGGCGGCGCGCATCGGCGAGGAGATCGGGATCGACTGGGCCTCGGCGCCCTTCGACGTCGAGCAGTTCCGCAGGGGAATGGACGTCGAGCTGGAGCACGGGCTCCACGATCTGCTGACGAACGTGACCGGCGACGACCCGCTCGTGACCGCGAAGATCGCGCTCGCCCACCTGAACGAGTTTCCCGACTACTACACCCGCCTCGAGCGGATGGAGGAAGAGGCCAAGCGCGAGCACGGCCCCGGCTGACGCGGCTTGGACCCCGCGCCGCTCGTATCACCGTTCAACGTTCGCTAGGAAGCTGCGCCTTGCGAGGGCGCGATCAGCGTTCGTTCGGCGAAGACGACTGCGGCGAGAACGAGCGCGAACAGGCCGGCAAGCGCCACGGGCGGCAGCGCCGCTTCCCCCAGGAGCAGGCCGAGGATGATCGCCGCGGCGCCGAGCTTCAGCGACACACCGACGCTGCGAGGCCCGGTGACGGTCACCGAGCGCGTGGCGACGAGCGAGATGAGATAGACGATCGCGCCGCCGAGGAGAGCGACGGCGGCGCCCGTTCCGAGATGATCCTTGCCGGCACGCTCGATCAGCAGGCGGAGGCCTGCACTCGTCGCCGCGAGCCCCATGAGCAGCGGAAGATGCGCGTAGGAGTAGACGACGACCGAGGGCGCCGTGCCGCGCAGGACGACGTTCGCCTGGTGGTCGAAGTACAGCCACCAGATCGCCGCGACGCCCGCGAAGCCGAGGACTGCCGCGACCGCGGAGCCGACGTGCCAGTTCGCGCCGGAGACGGCGATCGCGAGCGCGGCGACCGACTCGCCGAGCACGATCAGCGTGAAGAGCGCCCACCGTTCCGGGACATGGCTGGCGCTCGTCGGCACCCGGCGGTGGATCCTGGTCGAGAGCGGAGGCAGGCTGAGCTCGAGCACCTGCGCGACTCCCCAGAGCACGTGGCGATAGGGAGTGTCGACGGCGAGCGAGGCGAGCCAGATCCCGGCGCCGACGCTGTAGCCGCCTCCGTAGAGGCCGATCAACGGCCTCGCCTCCGGGACCGCGCGCCAGGCGCGCCAGTAGAGGCCGATCATGAACGAGCGCAGGCAGACGTAGGCGACCGCGAACCCAGCGCTGTGGACGCCGCGGGCGACGTCGTCGAGGAGAACCGCCATCGCGGCGATCGCGAGCATCGCCGCGAAGTAGGCGACGCGGAAGAGCAGGTCGTCCGTGTCGAAGCGCGTCGCGTAGAACGTGTAGCCCTGCCAGGCGACGTAGACCGGGACGAAGAGCGCCGCGAAGCGAAGGAAGCCGCCCGTCGAATGATCGACGACGAGCTCGTGCGAGAGCTCGGTGATCGCGACGACGAAGACGAGATCGAAGAAAAGCTCGAGCCACGTGGCGCGGCGCTCCCCGACCTCGTGTGCCGTCAGAAGGCGTGGGGTCATGAACCACCGCTCGCGACGGTCGCCGCCCGCCGCGACGGCCGCGCCGCCGCGCTGCGCCCGCTGCCCGACGCGGATGCCCATCACCGGTCAGGCTAGATGATCGCTCAGTCGTCGATCCGCCCGGCGAAGTGCTCCTCGACGTGCGGGCGTGTGAGCTCGTAGACGGCGAGGCGCTGGCCGTCCGGCGCGCGGAAGCTCGCGCAGGGCCCGTGCGGGATCTCGAGCTCGCGCACTTCGAGGCCGGCGGCGCGGAGGCGCGCGACTGACGCGGCGTAGTCCGGCACGCGGTAGATCAGGATCGGCGTCGGTCCCTCGAGATGGCCGCTCAGCAGGATCGCCGGCCCCTGCGCCGAGACGCGCAGGCAGGCGACGACGGTTCCCATCCCGCGCACCTTCCACGCCAGCTCCGCGCCGAACGCCTCGACGTAGCGGCGCGCCGCGGCGTCGACGTCCTCGGTCGGGACGTAGACGAAGTCGAGCGACGCGAAGCCGCGCACGCGGCCCAGGCTACGCCAGATTGACCGGGTCCATGACGAGGCGTAGCGTCGGTCTGGCCGTGAGTCGGCTCGACGAGATGTACCGGCGGTCGCTGGAGGAGCCGGAGGCCTTCTGGGCCGAGGCCGCCGCCGCGATCGACTGGATCGAACCGTGGGAGCGCGTGCTCGACGACTCCGGCGCTCCCTTCTACCGCTGGTTCTCCGGGGCGCGGCTGAACACCTGTCACAACGCCCTCGACCGCCACGTCGAACGGGGCCGCGGCGACCAGCCCGCGCTCGTCTACGACTCGCCCGTGACGGCGACGACCGCGGTCTTCACCTTCCGCGAGCTGCGCGACGCCGTGGCGAGGTTCGCAGGCGTCCTGGCGGCGCAGGGGGTCGTGCGCGGCGACCGCGTCGTCGTCTACATGCCGATGGTGCCCGAGGCGGTGATCGCGATGCTCGCATGCGCCCGGCTCGGCGCGATCCATTCCGTCGTCTTCGGCGGCTTCGCCGCGAACGAGCTCGCCAGCCGGATCGAGGACGCCGAGCCGAAGGTCGTCGTCTCGGCCTCGTGCGGGATCGAGCCGTCCGGTGTGGTCGCCTACAAGCCGCTCCTCGACGCCGCGATCGCGATGGTCGAGTCGAAGCCGGAGCGCTGCATCGTCCTCCAGCGGCCGATGTTCGAGGCCGAGCTCGACCCCGGCCGCGACCTCGACTGGGCGGAAGCCGTCGCCGCGGCCGAGCCGGCCGGCTGCGTCGCGGTCGAGGCGACCGATCCGCTCTACATCCTCTACACGTCGGGCACCACCGGCCAACCGAAGGGAATCGTGCGCGACAACGGCGGGCACGCGGTCGCGCTCGAGTGGACGATGAAGCACGTCTACGACGTCGACCCGGGCAAGGTCTACTGGGCGGCCTCCGACGTCGGCTGGGTCGTCGGGCACTCCTACATCGTCTATGCGCCGCTCTTCCACGGCTGCACGACCGTCCTCTACGAGGGCAAGCCGGTGGGCACTCCCGATCCGGGCGCGTTCTGGCGGGTCATCTCCGAGCACGGAGTCTCGACGCTCTTCACCGCCCCGACCGCGTTTCGCGCGATCCGCCAGCGGGACCCGGACGGCAGCCACATCGGCCGCTACGACCTCTCGGGCTTCCGCGCGCTCTTTCTCGCCGGCGAGCGCTGCGACCCGGAGACGCTCCGGTGGGCCGAGGAGCGGCTCGGCGTACCGGTGATCGACCACTGGTGGCAGACGGAGACGGGGTGGGCGATCGCCGCCAACTGCCTCGGGATCGAGCGCCTGCCCGTCGTTCCCGGCTCGGCGACCCGGCCCGTCCCGGGCTGGGACCTGCGCGCCGTCGACCCCGGCGGCAACGAGCTTCCCCCCGGCCGGATCGGCGCCCTCGCGGTCAAGCTGCCGATGCCGCCCGGCTCCTCGCCGACGCTCTGGAACGCGGACGAGCGCTTCCGCGAGGCTTACCTCTCGACCTTCCCCGGCTACTACCAGACCGGTGACGCGGGCTACATCGACGAGAGCGGCTACGTGCACGTCATGGCCCGGACCGACGACATCATCAACGTCGCCGGCCATCGCCTCTCGACCGGTGCGATGGAGGAGGTGCTGGCCGCGCACGCGGACGTGGCCGAATGCGCTGTCATCGGCGTAGCCGACGAGCTCAAGGGGCAGCTGCCGGTCGGCTTCGTCGTCCTCAAGGCCGGGGTCGACCGGCCGCACGCGGAGATCGCCGGCGAGGTCGTCCAGATGGTGCGCGACCGGATCGGCCCCGTCGCGTCGTTCAAGACCGCCGTCGTGGTCGAGCGCCTGCCCAAGACGCGCTCGGGCAAGATCCTGCGCGGCACGATGCGCCGGATCGCCGACGGCGAGGAGTACACGCCGCCGGCGACCATCGAAGACCCCGCCGTCCTCGGAGAGATCGGCGCCGCGCTCGACGAGCTCCTAGCGAAGAGCTGACCGCGTGAAGACGCGGATGGAGACGGCGGTCAGCGCCGCGGCGAACAGAGCGACCACGCCGAGGCTGAGCGCCGCCATTCCCGTCGTGCTGCTCATGCTCCAGATCGTGTGCAGCCCGGAGCTGTCGCCGAGCAGCCCGTAGCGCATCAGGGCGAGCCCGTGCGTGAGCGGGAGGAACTTCGCGAACCAGGTGAGGCCGCTCGGCAGCGCGTTGATCGGGAACAGCGAGCCCGCGAGGAACCAGGGCACGATCGCCACCGCCGGGACGCGAGCGATGTACTCCTCCTGCTTCGGCATGCGCCCGGCGAGGGTCTCGGCGAGGCCGTACATGCCGACCGCAAAGAGCGTCGCAGCCGCGGTGAACCAGACGACGCCGCTGGCGCCCGTGTGGAAGTGGATGCCGCGTGCAACGGCGAAGGCGATCAGCGCCACGACCTGGAACGCCGTGACCGCGAGGGCGACCGAGAGGTTCCCGAGCACGAGCAGCGGGCGAGGGATCGGCGCGGCGAGGAGCTCGCGCTGCGCGCCGTTCTCGCGGTCGACGATCACGCTCAGCCCGGAGAACATCGTGTTCAGGGGAATCAGCAGGCCGATCGTCCCGATCGCGACGAACGACTCGTAGCTCGCGCTCGTGTGGAGCGCGCTCTTGAGCGCAGGCGCGATCACGAGCGCGAAGAGCACCGGCGTCACGAGCGGCACGAGGAGCTCGCGCGGGGTTCGGGCGGTGAGCTGGAAGCGCCGCCGCGAGAGGGTCGCGAGGGCGCCGAGCGGGACGCGTCCCGGGCGGCGCCGCGGCAGGGTGGCGACAGGTGTCAGGGTGGACATCGGTTCTCCTTCCGGGTTGGGTCAGGCGGCGTGGGCGAGGCGAGCGCCGGTGAGCTGCAGGTAGACGTCGTCGAGCGTCGGTTGCCGGGTCGCGATCGCGGTGGTCGCGAGGCGAAGGTCGTCGATCGCGGCGACCGCGTCGGCGCCGCTCCGTTCGTGCAGCGGCACCGTGAGCGTGGAGCCGACGGCGAAAGCGTCGCCGCCGGCGATGCCGTGCGACCGCAACGCGTCCAGCCCCGCTGCACCGTCGCCGGCGACGCGGACTTCGAGGATCTCGCGGCCGAGGCCGGCGAGCAGCGCGACGGGCGTGTCGAGCGCGACGATCTGCCCGAGATGCATGATCGCGATCCGGTCGCAGAGCCGCTCTGCCTCGTCCAGGTAGTGAGTGGTGAGCAGGATGGTCATCTCGCTGCGTGCGCGCAGGCCGGCGATCACGTCGAGCAGCTCGTGGCGGATCCGCGGATCGAGGCCGACCGTCGGCTCGTCGAGGAAGAGGAGCCGCGGCTGTGAGACGAGCGCGCGGGCGAGCTCGAGTCGCCGGCGCTGGCCGCCGCTGTAGCTCGCGACGGGCCGCTCGAGGAGCTCCGAGATTCCGAGCGCGCCGGCGAGCTCGGCGATCCGGGCCGCGGCTGCCGCCGGCTCGACACCCCAGAGGCGGGCGTGGATCTCGAGGTTCCGCCGGCCCGTTAGCGCTCGGTCGACGACCGGATCCTGGAAGACCACGCTGCTCACCCGGCGCGCGGGGAGCGGCTCGGTCGCGACGTCGAAGCCGGCGAGGCGGGCGCTTCCGCCGGTCGGCTCGATCGTCGTCGTGAGCATGCCGATCGTCGTCGACTTGCCCGCGCCGTTGGGCCCGAGCAGGCCGAACACCTCGCCGGCCGCGACCTCGAAGTCGATGCCCTTCACCGCTTCGACACCGCCGCGATAGGTCTTGCTGAGCCTGTTCACTTCGATTGCGTGCATTGCAACCTCCTCCCGGGCGGCCGTCACATCGGCCGCGTCTCGTTCGTCTTCGGTGTAAGACGCATGCCGAGCAGAGGATGTGACCGTGGACGAACGTGAGTGGCTGGCGGAGCAATTCGAGGAGAACAGGCCGCACCTGCGCGGCGTCGCCTACCGGATGCTCGGCTCGATGAGCGAGGCCGAGGACGCCGTGCAGGAGAGCTGGTTGCGGCTGAGCCGCGCCGACGCCGACGCCGTCGCCAACCTACGCGGCTGGCTCACCACCGTCGTCGGCCACGTCTGCCTCGACATGCTGCGTGCGCGCCGCTCGCGTCTGGAGCAGTACGTCGGCACGTGGCTTCCCGAACCGATCGTGAGCATCGACACGGAGCACGATCCCGAGCAGGAGGCGCTGCTCGCCGACTCCGTCGGGCTGGCTCTACTCGTCGTGCTCGACACGCTGACGCCGCCCGAGCGGCTCGCGTTCGTGCTGCACGACATGTTCGCCGTCCCGTTCGAGGAGATCGCCGAGGTCGTGGGGCGCTCGCCGGCCGCGGCCCGGCAGCTCGCGAGCCGAGCCAGGCGCCGCGTCCAAGGCGCAGCGCCGGACGCGGACGCCGACCTCACGCGTCAGCGTGAGGTCGTCGACGCCTTCCTGGCCGCCGCCCGCGGCGGCGACTTCGACGCTCTGATCGCCGTGCTCGATCCGGACGTCGTCTTCCGGGCGGACATGGGGCGGACCGGCCCGCCCGGCCGGGCGCCGGTCTCCGGCGCCGCGGAGGTGGCACGCATGGTGCTCGCCCGCGGCGTCCGGTTCGCGCCGCTCGCGCGGCCGGCGATCGTCAACGGCATCGCCGGCCTGGTCGTCCCTTCGCCGCGCGGCCTCTTCGCCGTCATCGGCTTCACCGTGGCCGGCGGCCGCATCGCCGCGATCGACCTGATCGTGGATCCCGAGAAGCTGCGCGGCGCAGGCCGACGGCTCCTCACGCCTACCACGCGAGGCGAGCACGGTTAGGCTACGCCTCGCCGTCGAAGACGTTCACTTTGGAGGGAGGACGAAATGGCTTGGGCTTACGTTCAGGACATGGAGGTGTCGCTCGAGGACTACGACCGGGTCGCCGCCGAGGTGGGCGACGAGGCGCCCCAGGGTCTGATCGTTCACGTCGCCGGAAGCCACGGAAACGGCGTCCGGATCATCGACGTGTGGGAGTCGGAGGAGGCCTGGACGCGCTTCCGCGACGACCGGCTCCGCCCGGCCATTGAGAAGGCGCTCGGGCCCGACGCGATGGCACAGGGACCGCCGCAGATCGACCCGCTCGAGGTTCACCACATCGTGAGCGGCTCCTAGGCTAGCCGCGGAGGCCGGACCGGCCGGGCCTCGGAACGGCCGCCGTCTCGCCCTTCTGACCTCCCTGCACCCGTAACCGGGTCCCGAGCCCGTATCTTTCTCGCGCTCTCGACCGTTGTCGCGGCGGAGAAGGGAATCGCTGTTTCTCACTGCGCCGTAAGGGAAAGGGCACATTTGCGGCGGCTCATAGTGCGGCGACGCGCTCGCCCCTGCGCGATGCGGCTGCGGCAGACCCGACGCAGACGCTGCCGGTGATCGTGCAGGCGACCGGTGCCGACACCGCGGCCGCCGTGGTCGGCGCGGTCGGCGGATCGCTCCGCCGGAGCTTCTCGATCATCGACGGGGTCGCGGCCGACGTGCCGGCCGCGGCGCTCGACACGCTCGCCGGGAGCGCGGGCGTCGAGGCGGTCTCCCTCGACGGGCGCGTGATCCCGAGCGAGCTCGCGCCGGTCAATCCGAACCTGTGGCAGGCGGCGGTCGGGGTGAGCGCGATCTGGGGGAGCGACTCACAGCCGGCCCCGCCGACGCCGGCGATCGCCGTGATCGACTCGGGCGTCGACGCGTCCTGGGCCGACGACCTGGAGCCGGGCTGCCGGATCGGGCGAAGGCGTTCTTAGCGGCGACCGGCCTTGCCGCTGCGGCGGTGAGCATTTCTTCGGCCCTCCTCGGCGGGCAGACCCACGGCTGGGCGACTTCGCCGCGCTCGTCGCCGCAGCGTCGATCGCGCAGCTGGCTGCCTTCCACACGATTCGGAACCAGGTCTTCCACACGACGCCGCTCTTCCTCGTCGCCGGCGCCATGCTGCTGCCGCCGCAGCTGCTCGTCCTGATCCCGCTGATCGCGCACATCCCGGACTGGCTCCGGAAGCGCTACGCCTGGTACATCCAGACGTTCAACATCCTCAACTTCACGCTCGCGATCATGTGCGCGTGGGGCGCGGCGCGGCTCGTCGAGGACGGTTGGGCGACGGGGCGGGCGGGAAGCTGGGCGGCCGGAGCGGTCGCCGCGGCCGTGACCTATGTCGTCCTGAACAACACCGGCTTCGCCGTCATCCTCTACCTCGCCCGCGGCCACAGCCCGCGCGAGATCCTTAACCCGCAGGTGCTCGCGGCCGACGCCTCGCTCGCGTGTCTCGGCATCGCGCGGCCATCTCGCCGGCGACGCAGTCCTGTCCGGGATCGGGGGCGTGCTTCGCTCGCATCTGCGGCAGTACGACGTGGCCGCGCGGTTCGGCGGCGAGGAGTTTGCGATCGTGCTCCCCGAGACGAGCTGCGGAGAGGCGCACGAGATCGCAGAGCGGATCCGCGAGACGGTTGCCGAGACGCCGTTTTGGGCCGAGAGCGCGCGCCAGCACGTCAGCGCGACGCTCTCCATCGGCGTCGCCTGCTGCCCGGAGCACGGCGTCGATCCCGACGACCTGCTCCACCACGCCGACCTCGCCTCGTACGGGGCGAAGCTCCAGGGGCGAAACCTCGTGCTCGCCGCCGGGCGGGAATCGGTGCTGACGCCCGTCACGTCCGAGCCGACGCCCGCCGCGGGAACGACCGGCGAGCGCCGCGAGCGCGAGCTTCCGGCGATCGAGGAGCTCGACGGTGCCGCGCGTCCGGCCGCCGCGGGGCCCCCCGAGCCGGGGCAGGCGCGGGAGATCCTGCTGCGGGCGGCCGCGGACTCCGAGCGGGTCGGGGGCGCCGAGCGCGACTGGCTCGGCGCGGTCGAGTCGGGCCGGCTGAGGTGGCTCGTCGGCGCCGTGGGTGCGGCCGGCTTCGCCGCAGGAGCCGTCGCAGCCGTCTTCGGCGGTAATCACGACCTCCGCGGACTGCTCGTCGTCGTCGGGCTCGTCGCCCTCGGCCAGGCGTTCGCGCTCGACCTCGAGCTGGGCTCGATCTCGGCGGCGCCGGTGGCGGCGCTCGCCGGGGCGGCGATGTTCGGCGGCCGGGCGCCGCTCGTCCTGGCGGCGACCGCGGTGACGGTCGACGTGCTCGCCCGGCGGACGCCGCCGGCCCGCGCGTTCCTCGACCTGGGCGATGGAGAGCCTGTCCGGGATCGTCGACCTGCGCGACGCCTACACGGCCGGGCACTCGCGCCGGGTGCGCGACCTCGCGCTCGCGATGGGGAAGGACCTCGGCCTCTCCGCCGCGGAGCTCGACGTGCTCGGCCGCGCCGCGCTCTTCACGACTCGGCAAGCTGACCCGTCCCGGACGCGATCCTGCGCAAGCCCGCGTCGCTGTCGCCCGACGAGTGGAAGGTGATGCGACGCCACTCGGACGAAGGAGCGCGCATCATCGACCGGCTCGGCGTCCTCGCCGACTCGGTCCCGGCGATCCGGCACCACCACGAGCGGATCGACGGCAAGGGCTATCCGAGCGGCCTCGCCGGCGACGAGATCCCGCTCAGCGCGCGGATCATCCACGTCGCCGATGCGTACGACTCGATGCGCACGAACCGCGTCTACCGGCCCGCGCGCTCCGGCTCGGACGCGGTCGCCGAGCTCCGGCGGCTCGCCGGCAGCCAGTTCTGCCCGCTGTGCGCGAACGCGCTCGAGAAGGCGCTCGCGCGCGGGAGCTTCGGCGGCGAGATCCTCGAGCGCTACCGGAAGATCGCGTCGTAGCGCCGGAGCTTCAGGCGAGGCGGTACTCGCCGCGGGCGACGACGACGGCTGAGCCGCCGACCTCGACCCGCTCGATCCGCTCTGGCGAGCCCTCGGCGCGGGCATAGAGAACAGACGGGCGGCCGAGCTCGGCGCCCTGGGTGGATCTCGATCTCGTCGCCGAAGCCGATCCGGCGGTGGCGCGCGAGATGGACGGCCAGCCGGCCGGCGGCCGAGCCGCTGGCCGGATCCTCGGCGACGCCGTGCGCCGGTGCGAACATCCTCGTCTTCCAGCGCCGTCCGGCGCAGGCTAAGCAGTTGGCGCGTAGTTGCGCATCTCGCTCACGGCCTACGATTCCGGCGAGGATGCATGAGCATTCACTGTAGATGGTGACGCCGTTCGCGCCGCTGAGCTCAGCGTGATGATGCAAGCGCCGTCGCGAGCTCTTCGCGGGAGCGGATCTCGAGCTTCCGGTAGACGTTGCGGAGGTGGTACTCGATCGTCTTCGGGCTGAGCGCGGCGGCCGCCTCGCGCGTCGTCTTGCCGTCCGCCAGCAGGAGCGCGATCTGGAGCTCCTGCGGCGTGAGCTCGTCCAGGGTGGTCGCGTCACGCCGGCGGGCGGTCTCGCCCGTCGCCGCAAGCTCGGCGCTCGCCAGCTCGGCCCACGGTGAGGCACCGAGCTTCTCGAAGATCGCGAGCGCTGCGCGCAGCTGCTCGCGCGCTCGCACGCGCTGCCTCGCGCGCCGGAGACGCGCGCCGTAGGCGAGCAGCGTCCGTCCGCGCTCGAAGACGTCCGGCTCGCCGTCGTGAAACCGCAGGGCCTCGGCGAAGCGCGCCTCGAATTCGTCGTCTGGCGCGGTCAGGCCGAGGCAGCGCTCCGCCCGCGCCAGCGCCCAGGGCTGGCCCTTCCGGCGCGCCCGCTCCGCGTACGCGCGGGCGGCCGCGGCGGCGTCGTCGGCCCGCCCGAGCCGCAGATAGGCGTCGACGAGCTCGGGCGCCGGCGAGACGTCGACGTCGGCGATGCCGAGCGAGCCGAGCGCCGCCTCCAGCTCGAGAAAGTGCTCGACCGCGGCCGCCGGCCGGCCGAGCCCGAGCTCGAGGTCGCCGAGGGCGGCGAACGTCCAGACGGCGTGGAAGTCCAGCCCGAATCGCGCAGAGACCTCCCGTGCCTCCTGCGCGTGAGCGCGGCACTCCGCCTCTTTCCCCTGGCGCGCGTCGAGCCAGGCGAGGCCGGCGAGCGCGGGGCTGAGCTCGGTCACCTGCCCCGTCTCGCGCGCAAGCCGGATCGACTCGTGGTAGTCGACGTGCGCGGCCGCCCAGCGGTCCGTCGTGGCCTCGTCGCGCGCGACGTACCAGAGGAGGTATGGGAGGACGCCCAGGGCCGTGCGCTCGCGCGCCGCCTCGATCGCATGCTCGGCGAGCGCGCGCCCGGTCTCCGACTCGCGCAGCCACAGAGGGGCGGCGGCTGCCCAGGCCAAGAGGCGCGGATCGCGGCGGAGCTCGTCGGAGGCCTCGTAGACGGCGATCGCCTCGCGGAGCGACTCGGCTCCGGCGTCGCCGCGGCCGTCGAAGATCAGCGCCATGCCGTGCATGAGCGGCGCGAAGAACGCCGCGCGGCCGTCGGCGATCTCCGCGAGCGCGGTGGCGCGCTCGGCCGCGCTGAGCATGGCGGCCCCGTCGCCGGAGTAGAAGCATGCGTTCGCCGCCTCGGCGAGAATCACCACCGCAAGCTCCGGATCGTCCTCGGCGGCCTGCGCGGCCGCGCCGATGAGCACCCTGTAGCCGTGCTCGAGCTCTCCGCGGTGGACCGCCACGTGTCCGCGCAGGTGCTCGATCCTCGTCGCGACCCCCGGCTCCGCGTCCTGTGCGGCCGCCTCGTCGAGCAGCGCCGCGGCGCGCTCGCCGTGGCCCGCGAGCCAGGCGGCGTCGGCCGCGTCGAGAAACAGCCGCGCCCGTCGCGAGTCATCGGGCGCGAGCCTCGCGGCGCGCTCGTACGCCGCCGCAGCCGGCGCATACGCGCTCCGCTCGCGTGCGCGCGCTCCGGCCTGCTCGAGGGCAGCGGATGCCGCTTCGTCGGAACCGACCGCAGCCGAGGCAAGGTGCCAGGCGCGCCGGTCGACGTCGCGGTCCGGGAGTGCGTCGGCGAGGGCGCGGTGGACGGCGCGACGCTCGTCCGGCGGGGCGTCTCCATAGACGGCCGAGCGCGCGAGCGGATGCCGGAACTCCACGGCGCCGCCCCGGAGCAGCACGAGCCCGGCGCTCTCGGCCGCGGCGAGGTCGGCCACGTCGAGGCCGAGAGAGGATGCGGCATGACCGAGCGTGACGAGATCGCCGCTGTCGCCCGCCGCGGCGAGCACGAGCACCCGGCGGGCCTGCTCGGGAAGCGAGTTGACGCGGCGGAGGAACGAATTCGCGATGCGCGCCGAGACCGGGACCGGCGTGTCCGGTGGCGCGGCCGCGAGCTGCGACGCCTCGGAGCTGAGCTCGAGCAGCGCGAGCGGATTCCCGGCTGTGGCACGGTAGAGCCGGTCGACCGCGTCGGGCGGGAGTGGCCCTATCGATTCGCGCTCGAGCAGCTCTGCGGCCGTCTTCCGATCGAGCCCGCCGAGCCGGAGGAGCGGAAGATCGGCTCCGTCGAGAAGCGACGGCTCGTCCTCGCGGACCGCGAGCGCGACCGCGATCGGGTCCGCGACGAGCCGCCGAACGGCGAAGAGGAGCGCCTCGGCGCTCGACCCGTCGAGCCAGTGCACGTCGTCGACGAGCACCGCCACCGGCCCCTCGTCCGCGAATGCGGCGAGGAGGCTCAGCGTCGCCGCGCCGACGGCGAAGCGGTCCTGCGCGCCGCCCGGCCGGAGGGCGAACGCGCTTCCGAGCGCGGCCGCCTGCGGCGGCGGGATCCGGTCGAGCGCGCCGAGGGCCGGGCGCAGCAGCTCCAGCAGGCCCGCGAACGGCACGTGCGCCTCGGACTCGATGCCACGGGCACGGAGGACGCGCATCCTCTCGGCCCGGTCGGCAGCGTGGTCGAGCAGCGCGGACTTGCCGATCCCCGGCTCCCCGAGCAGAGCGAGCACGCCGCTGCGGCCGCCGCGCGCGTCCGCGAGAAGGCGCTCCAGCGCCTGCCGCTCGCTGTCCCGGCCCAGCAGCATGTCACGGATTGTAGGAGCCTCCCCCTGATGCGAAGCTTCGCCGAGTGGTGCAGGACCAGGTGCCCACCCCGACGCGATCCCGTCGGTTCGCCGCCTACCGTCGAGCGGCAATCCGACTACAGGAGGCAACGATGGCCACCATCGAGGAACCGCTCGCAATCGACGGAGCGAAGCTCGAGCAGTTCGTCTTCCGCGCCGTCGACGAGGTCGGCGCGACGCTCAACGCCGCGCTCGTCGTCATGGGCGACAAGCTCGGCCTCTACCGGGCCCTGGCCGGAGCCGGGGCGCTGACGCCCGCGGAGCTCGCCGAGCGCACCGGCGTCGCAGAGCGCTACGTCCGGGAATGGCTGAACGCGCAGGCGGCCGGCGGCTACGTCGAGTACGACCCGTCCACCAGCCGCTACACGCTGCCGCCCGAGCAGACCGTCGCGCTGACCGACTTCGAGAGCCCCGCCTACCTGCCGGGCTTCTTCCAGATCGCGCTCGGCTCCGTGCTCGACTCGCCGCGGATCACCGACGCCGCCCGCAGCGGCGAGGGCGTCGGCTGGCACGAGCATCACCACGATGTCTTCGAGGGCTGCGAGCGCTTCTTCCGGCCGGGCTACAACGCGAACCTGATCTCGTCGTGGCTGCCCGCGCTCGACGGGGTCGTCGAGAAGCTGGAGCAGGGGATCACGGTCGCCGACGTCGGCTGCGGCCACGGCTCGTCGACGATCCTGATGGCGAAGGCATACCCGAATTCGACCTTCGTCGGCTCGGACTACCACGAGGGATCGATCGAGACTGCGCGGCAGCGCGCCGAGGAGGCCGGGGTCGCCGACCACGTGCGCTTCGAGACCGCGCCGGCCGCCGGTTATTCCGGCAAGGGCTACGACCTCGTGACGATGTTCGACTGCCTGCACGACATGGGCGACCCGGCCGGCGCCGCGCGGCACGTGCGCGAGACGATCGCGGACGACGGGACGTGGCTGATCGTCGAGCCGAAGGCGGGCGACCGCGTCGAGGACAACCTCAACCCGGTCGGCCGCGCGTACTACGGCTTCTCGACGCTCCTCTGCACGCCCGCGTCCCTGTCGCAGGAGGTCGGGCTCGCGCTCGGCGCCCAGGCAGGCGAGGCGAGGATCAGAGACGTGGTCACGGCCGGCGGCTTCACGCGCTTCCGCCGGGCCGAGGAGACGCCGTTCAACCTCGTGTTCGAGGCGAGGCCTTGACGGAAACGGTCGGGTCGGTCGGCGGGCGCCGCATGACGGCGCCCGCCGACCCGCCGCTCGAGCAGTCCCGGGCCCGCTACCCAGACGAGGAGGGCTACGTCGAGCGGGACGGCGTGCGGACGTTCTACGAGGTCTACGGGAGCGGCGAGCAGACGATCCTGTTCGTGCCGAGCTGGTCGATCGTCCATTCGCGCATCTGGAAGCTGCAGATCCCGTGGTTCGCGCGCCGATTCCGGGTACTTGCCTTCGACCCCCGTGGCAACGGCAAGTCGGATCGGCCGCGGGACCCCGCCGCGTACGCCGAGCGGGAATTCGCCGCCGACGCGCTCGCCGTGCTCGACGCGACCGGGACGGAGCGAGCCGCCCTCGTCGGACTCTCGATGGGGGCGCAGCGCGGCCTCATCCTCGCCGCGGAGCATCCCGAGCGTGTCGCCGCGGCCGCTTTTATCGGGCCGGCGCTGCCGCTGACGCAGCCGCGCGCCTCGCCGTATCCGTTCGACGAGCCTCTCGACACGGACGAGGGCTGGGCGAAGTACAACGCCCATTACTGGCGGAGGGACTACGCGGGCTTCCTCGAGTTCTTCTTCTCCCAGTGCTTGCCGGAGCCGCACTCGACGAAGCCGATCGAGGATGCCGTCGGCTTTGGACTCGATACGACCGCAGAGACGCTGATCACGACGGTCCTCGGTCCGAAGATCGCCGACCGGGAGGAGGCGCTCGAGCTCTGCCGCCGCGTTCGGTGCCCGGTGCTCGTGATCCACGGCGACAAGGACGCGATTCAGCCGCACGCCCGCGGGGCGGAGCTCGCCGCGGCGACGGGCGGGACGCTCGTGACGCTCGAGGGATCCGGCCACATTCCGAATGCGCGCGACCCGGTCAAGGTCAACCTGCTCCTGGACGAATTCCTCGGCGGCAAAGCCGGCGGGCGGCCGCCCGCGCGGCGCCTCGTGCGGTCGCTCTCGCGCCGGCGGCCGCGCGCGCTCTACGTCTCCTCGCCGATCGGCCTCGGCCACGCGCAGCGGGATCTTGCGATCGCGCGCGAACTGCGCAAGCTCCAGCCCGACCTCGAGATCGTCTGGCTCGCACAGCATCCGGTCACAACCGTGCTCGAGCGCGCCGGCGAGACGATCCACCCCGCTTCGAGGCTGATGGCGAACGAGTCGGCCCACATCGAGTCCGAGATGGGGGAGCACGACCTCCACGTCTTCCAGGCCATCCGCGAGATGGACGAGATCCTGGTCGCGAACTTCATGCTCTTCCACGACATCGTCCAGGACGACCGGTACGACCTCTGGCTCGGCGACGAGTCGTGGGAGGTCGACTACTTCGTGCACGAGAACCCGGAGCTGAAGACCGCGCCGTACGTCTTCATGACCGACTTCGTCGGCTGGATCCCGATCGACGACTCGGAGGGCTCGCGCGAGGCCTACGTCGCCGCCGACTACAACGCCCAGAACATCGAGCACGTCGAGCGCTACCCGTACGTCCGCGACGGGGCCGTCTTCGTCGGCTCGGGGGAGGACGTCGTCCCGCGTCCGTTCGGGCCTGGCCTTCCGTTCATCTCCGACTGGATGGAGCAGCACTTCGACTTCTCCGGCTACGTGCTGCCGTTCGATCCGGCCGAGCTCGCCGACACCGAGCGCCTGCGCCGGGAGCTCGGCTACGACCCCGACCGGCCGCTGATCGTGGCAAGCGTCGGCGGGTCGGGCGTCGGGATCCACCTGCTGCGGCGGATCGCGGCCGGCTTCGCGCGGCTCCGCCGCGACCTGCCCGAGGCGCGGCTGCTGCTCGTCTGCGGGCCCCGCATCGACCCGCGCGCGATCGAGCGCGTCGAGGGGATGGAGGTCGTCGGCTACGTCCACGATCTCTTCCGCACGCTCGCCTGCTGCGATCTCGCGGTCGTGCAGGGCGGGCTCACGACGACGATGGAGCTCGTCGCAAACCGCCGGCCCTTCATCTACATCCCGCTGCGGGAGCACTTCGAGCAGAACCACCACGTCGTCCATCGCCTCCGCCGATACGGCGCGCCTCCGCCGACGAGCTACGAGGACGCATCCCCCGAGCGGCTCGCCGCCCAGATGGCCGAGCGGCTCGGCGCGCCGGTCGCCTACGAGCCGGTCGAGTCCGGAGGCGCCGCCCGCGCCGCGCGGCTGATCGCGCCGCTCCTGGCGGAGCGGAAGGGCGCCGGCGGCCGCATCTAACGCGCGTCCCGCGACCAGGCCGGGGGCTCGTACGGTCGCCCGGGCAACCCGCCGACGAGGAACAGTGTCGTCGGGCTCTCGAGCGCGTACGCCTCGCGGTGCACGTCCGGGCGCGCGACGAGCACCTCGCCGGCGCCGAGCTCGACCTCGTCGCCGTCGCAGACGAAGCGCGCGCGACCCTCGACCACGAGGTACAGCTCCTCCTGGCCGTACGCCGTCTCGTCGTGCGGAACGATCAGCGGGCTTCCGGCCGAGGCCGAGTACGCGTTGCAGCCGAAGGCGGTGAGACCGAAGTGGCGGCGGACGGCGTGCGTCGTCCGGTCGGCGTCCGGCCAGCGCTGCGCGAACCGCGTCCAGCGCTCCGCCACCGCGGGGTCGCGCTCGCGGAGCGCCTCCCACTCCTGCTCGAACGTCAGCTCGAGTCCGGGGACCGGGATCTCGCCGCTCTCTGGGATCTCCTTGAGCCTCGCGGTCTGCCAGCCGCGCTCCATTGGGGAATGATCGCTCATAGGTCGCGCAAACCGGGAAGAACGTGCGATGGGCCCGGTCGAGACGTTCGGCCCGTCGACGAGCGGAGCCCGGAGCAGCTCGAGCGCTCAGGCGGGTTGACCCCCGTCGGCCGGTTTGGGAGCCTTCGCCGACCGGTCGTCTGACCAACCCGAGACCACGAACGGCGGCCGGCAGAGGAGGGCTTGATGAGATCTCGCTGGTTTCTCGTTGCCCTGGCCGGGCTGATCGCCTTCGCCTTCAGCGGCGCGGCGTACGGGAGCGGCGCAAATGTCAGGGTCACCCGCGACGCCGCCGCTTCGAGCTACCTGCGCTACGACGGGTCGAGCGACGCCACGACGACGGCGTGCAGCACGGGACGCCGCTCGCAGAACGAGCCGACCGTAGCGGTCGATCCCCACAACACCCAGGTCGTCGTCGCCGGAGCCAACGACTACTGCGCCGCGATCGTCAACGGCGACGTCTGGGCCGGCTACTACCGCTCCGCCGACGGCGGGTCGAGCTGGCAGGACAGTCTCGTGCCCGGATACCCGGCCGACTCGTCTGCGGCCGGCCTCGCCTCTCCGGTCAGCGGCACGTGCGGCGCAGCCGGCGACCCGTCCCAGGCCTTCGACCGCAACGGCCGGCTCTTCTACGCCTTCATCTGCTTCAACCGCTCGAAGCCGGTCAACGGCGGCGTGTTCGTGGCCCGCTATACGAACGACGGCAAAGCGTACGACCGAACCGTGCTCGTCAAGCGCGGAACTCCGTCCGGCCAGTTCCTCACCGGGCTCTTCCAGGACAAGATCAACACGGGTTCGCGCCGAACAACGCCGTCCTGTTCTCCCGGTCGACTGACCACGGCCTGACGTTCTCCAACCCGATCAAGGTCACGCCGGTGGCGCTCGGCACGGCGTCGTTCGCCGACCTCTCCGTAGGCCCCGACGGCGCGGTGTACCTCGCGTTCCTCACGTACCCGTCGTCCTCCAATCCCAGCTCGGACATCTGGCTCTCGAAGTCGACCGACGGGGGAGCGTCCTTCGGCCCGGCTGCGCACGTGGCGACGATCGCCCTCTTCGACTCGACCGAGTTCAGTGGGAACGGCGCGACGGACTGCGGCGACGGGCCCTTCGCCTGCCCGACCGGACTCACCTTCTCCCGGTTCACGTCCGCGCCCGCCGTTGCCGCGGACGCGACCGGCGTGCACGTGGTCTGGAACGCGGAGCTCGCGAACGGCCAGTCGAAGGTCTTCGTCCGCAACTCGCCGGACGGGACCGTCTGGGCGACTCCCGCCACGACGCTCGACACCGTCCCGGCGGGCCACCAGTGGACGCCCGACATCTCGTCCTCCGGCGGAACGATCGACGTCGTCTTCTACGACTCCCGCAGCGACCCCTCGTACTCGCCGAGCCTCCCCCCGGGCAACACCGCAACCGGGCAGAACTCGGGCAACGTCGTGAACACGCTCATCGCGAAGTCCACGAACGGCGGCGTGAGCTGGAGCGAGACGCAGATCTCCACGGCCGGCAGCAACTTCGGCTGGGAGACCCACGCGTCGCGCCGTGACGGGTTCTGGGGCGACTACATCTATATCTCGGCGGTCGGGAACACGGTCATGGCTGCATGGACCGACTCGCGTGATCTCGTCCCCGGTACCGACCCACGCGAGACGGGCGCCTCCAACGACCACGACGGCTTCGACGTCTACCAGCCGTGCACCTACGTGCCGAATGACATCAACGCCCCGTCCTATTCGTCCCCGACGATCGGCGACCCGTGCCTCTCGCAAGGGGGGCTCGACCAGAACATCTACGCAGCGGCGGGCTGAGTTCGCGCCGAGCTGACGGCGAGCGCCCGGGTCTCGGCCCGGACGCTCGCCGTTCCCGCGAACGGGGCATGAAAGGGCGATGGGCGCGATCAAGACGTTCGGCCCGATCGACGAGCGGAGCCTGGAGCAGCTCGAGCGCTGCATGGCAGCCGGCGACGCCGAGCTCGGCGTCCTCTGCGCCGACCACCACCCCGGCTACAGCCAGCCGATCGGCGGCGGGATCGCCTACGAGGGGTACGTCTCGCCGTCGGGTGTCGGCTACGACATCGGCTGCGGGAACAAGGCCGCGCTGACCGATCTGACCCGGGCCGGCCTCGACGCGCTCGGCGGTGTCGAGGCGGTGATGCGCGAGGTCACGCGCCGGATCTCGTTCGGGATGGGCGTACCGGCGCAGGAGCGCGCGGACCATCCCGTGCTCGAGCGGGTCCGCACGGCCGATTTCGCGCCGCAGCGCAAGCTCGCGCGGCTCGCCGAGTCGCAGCTCGGCACCGTCGGCTCGGGCAACCACTACGTCAACCTGATGGAGGACGAGGCCGGTCGCATCTGGGTCGGCGTCCACTTCGGCTCGCGCGGCTTCGGCCACAAGACGGCGTCGGGCTTCCTCGCCCTGGCGCAGGGCCTCCCGTTCGACGCGAAGGCGCGCGAGGGCGAGATGGACTCGCCGCCCGTCCTGTTCCCCGTCGGCTCCGAGCTGGGCGACGCGTACGTCTCCGCGATGGAGCTCGCCGGCCAGTACGCCTACGCGGGCCGCGACGTCGTCGTCGCCAAGGTGCTCGAGATCCTCGGCGCCAAGGCGGTGCACGAGGTGCACAACCACCACAACTTCGCCTGGCGGGAGGAGCACTTCGGCCGCACGTACTGGGTCATCCGCAAGGGCTGCACGCCCGCCCGGCCCGGCCAGGAGGGCTTCGTCGGCGGCTCGATGGGCGACGAGTCGGTGATCCTCGAAGGCGTCGAGAGCGATGTGAACGAGCAGGCGCTGTACTCGACCGTGCACGGCGCAGGCCGCGTGATGAGCCGGTCGCAGGCCGCGGGCCGCCTGCGCCGGCGCAAGCGGGTCGTGAACGGCCGCAAGGTCTGGGTCGAGGAGCAGCTGAAGCCCGGCCGCGTCGACTGGCCGGCCGTGCAGGCGCGCCTCCGCGAGCAGGGGATCGTGCTCGTCGGCGGCGGCGCGGACGAGGCGCCGGAGGTCTACAAACGCCTGCCGGACGTCCTCGCCGCGCACGTGGGCACGATCCGCGTGAAGCACACCCTCCGCCCGCTCGGCGTCGCGATGGCGGGCCGTGAGATCTACGACCCCTACAAGGACTGAACGAGAGGAGCAGGATGGTCGAGGAAGCCCGGCTCGAGGAGCAGCCGTCGGGGCTCGCGCCCGCGACCGACGGCTGGTTCGTCGTCAACGTCCGCGATGCGGCGTGGATCAGGCACGACGTGCTCGGTGCGGCCTGCCGCTTCGAAGGGCCCGATGCGCCCTTCCGCGGGCTCGGGATCAACCTGCGCGTGCTCCAGCCCGGGCAGCCGAACGCCCTCTACCACGAGGAGTCGAATCAGGAGGCGTTCCTCGTCCTCGCCGGCGAGTGCCTGCTGATCGTCGAAGGCGAGGAGCGGCCCCTCCGGGCGTGGGACTTCGTGCACTGCCCGGCGCACACCGAGCACGTCGTCGTCGGTGCGGGCGACGGCCCGTGCGTCGTCCTCATGGTCGGCGCGCGGAGGGAGGACACCCGGCTCCGCTATCCTGCTTCCGAGCCGGCCCGGCGGCACGGCGCGAGCGTCGAGACCGCCACCGACTCGGCCGCAGAGGCCTATGCGTCGTTGCCGCGCCCAGAGATTGCGCGGCCGGACGGCTGGAAAGATCTACCCTGGGTCAAATGATGCTGACAACCAGGAGTTAACTAGAGATTCCACGGGGTCGAACTGACAGGCAGACCAGGACAGCGACGGGTACGGCTGACGCCGATCGACGATGCCGCCGCGGTGGGCGAGCGGCTCCGCGCAGCGCGCCGGGCCGCGGGGATGTCGCTGCGCGATCTCGCCTTCCCCGGCTGCACCGCCCCGTACATCTCGGCCCTCGAGCACGGGCGGCGAACGCCGTCGCTGCAGATGCTCACCGCGCTGGCGGAGCGCCTGAACGTCTCCGTCGGCTACCTCGCCACCGGAGCGGACGGCGGCGGCCTCGGCGACGTCCTGATCGAGGCCGAAGTCGCGCTGCGGCTGGACGAGCTCGAGTCGGCCGAGCACGGATTCGCCCGCGTGGCCGAGAAGGCCGGCGGCGAGCTCCGCGCTCGCGCGCTCGGCGGACTGGCGGAGCTGGCCGCGCGCCGCGGCGACACCGAGGCTGCAATCGCGAACACCTACATCGACCTCGGCGACCTCGGCGGCTCGGCCGGGGCGCTCGCGTCGGCGCTGAGCGAGGCCGAGGAGCTCGACGACCCGATCCTCCGCGCGCGCGTGCACTGGTCGCAGTCACGGCTCCACACCGTCGAGGGCCGGCACGAGCTCGCGGCGCGGTTCGCTTTCGGCTGGAGCAGGCGCGCGCGTTCGTGGCGCTCGGCCGTCCCGCGGTCGCCCGCGAGTACGCCGCGGAGGCCGCGCCCGCACTGATGTCGATGACGCGTGGTGACGTCGGCCGCTGCTTCACCGTCCTCGGCGACGTGTGGGCCGCAGTCGGCGAGGAGCAGAAGGCGCTCGACATGTACGACGCGGCGATCGACTCGCTGTCAGACCATCGGAACCCGCACCTCGCGCGCGCGTACGGCCAGAAGGCCGCCCTGTTGGAGTCGCTCGGCCGCGGTGACGAGGCGCTCAAGCTGCTGATGGAGGCCGTCGAGGTCCAGGCGGCCGGCATGAAGCCGCGCCCTCAAGCCGACGCGTAGACACCTGTAACGCCATCCCGTCCTGTCTCTCGCGCGGCGCCGGCTTCTCGCTGGACGCGAGTCCCAGCACGACCGTCAGGCTTCACGTGACGCGAAACTAGGCCGCTTTGAGAAGAGAAGAGCGCCGGGGCCGGCCGCAGCCGGGGCCCCGGCGCTCTTTTACGCTCGCAGGGCGAGCGTAAACGGCACAGCTGGCTGCTCGACCGTGATCGAGGCGCTCGTCACTCTGAGCTCTTCACCAGGTCCTCGCGGTAGGCGAGCGCGACGGCTTGCGCGCGGCTGCGAACGCCGAGCTTCCGCGTGAGGTTTTCGATGTGGGTGCCGACAGTCCGGCGGGTGATGAAGAGCTGGCCGGCGATATCTTCCTGCTCGAGGCCCTGCGCGAGGAGGCGGAGCACCTCGGTCTCGCGGGCGGTGAGCTTCAAGGCCACGCCCGGTGCGACCGGGGCCCGGCTGCGGACGAGACGCCTGACTCTGGCTAGAAGCTCGTCCGGCGCGAACGGCTTCACTACGTAATCGTCGGCGCCGATGAGGATCCCGGCCACGCGATCGAACGGCTCTGTCCGCTCGCCTGACACGAAGATGATCGGTAGGCCCTCGCCGAACTCCTCCCTCAGTTGATGGCAGACCTCGTAGCCGGAGAGTGCGGGGAGCGTCACCTCGAGGATGACGAGGCGCGGCGGCTCACGTCGCGCAGCATCGACGACGTCGTCGCCGCTGTCCGCCTCCACGACGTCGTAGCCCGCTTTCTGCAGGACAGCGGCGACGAGCGTACGCGTCTCCACCTCGTGGTCGGCGATCAGAATCGTTCTCAAGTGGCTGGGCTTGTCTGCCATACGTCGCTCCGCCGCAAGGTTTCGCTACTAGCGGTCACACCCCCAGCTTCGTAAGGACCTCGTCGACACGGCCGCGCACCGTGTTCGCGGTTTCGCCCAGACGTTCCGCGATTTCTCCCGCCCCGAGTCCCCGCCGAAGGAGCCGGAGGAGGTTGCGCTCCTCGCTCGTAAGGGCTGCAGGCGTGCCCTCGCGCGCTCGCCGGATCAGCGCGCGGACGCGCGCAAGCAACTCGTCAGGGGCGAACGGCTTGACGAGATAGTCGTCCCCCCCGACCAGCAGTCCCGCCACACGATCGTACGCCTCGATCCTCTCGCCCGAGACGAAGAGCACGGGCGGCCCCTCGTCGCCCGCGCGCAGCTTCCGGCAGACCTCGTGGCCGGACATTCCAGGAAGATGAACGTCCAGCACAACGACCGCGGGCCGCTCTCGTCCGGCTACGTCGACCGCCTCCTCGCCCGTCGCCGCTTCGACCGCCCGATAGCCCGCCCGCTTCAGGATCGACGTGACGAGCTCTCGGAAGAGGGCGTCGTCGTCGACAACGAGGATTGGACCGGAAGCGTGCTCGATCGCGCGTTACGGAGACAGTCGCCACAGTTGCCACAGGTGGACCTCACGGCAGTCTCCCTGCAAACGCCGCACGCTGCAACCCGCTCTATAGGACAGACGACGTAGAACCACGGCAGGCGACGTACGTCTGCGGCCGGGCGAAGACCCGAAATCGACCCCAGACTCGCCGAGCCGGGCCCCCGGGAATATGGGTTGTAAGCCATAAGGCCATCAGGCTCAACAGTGAAAGGGGGCACGTCCATGAGACGCCTGATCGCGATGATCGCGGTGCTGGCGGCAGTGGTCTTCCCGACCTTGGCCCTAGCGGACCTCATCGGGGATGACCTGAAGGTCTCGGACCATGGCACCACAGCCCAGGTCGTCAGTGTGTCCGGAGGGCAAGCGGTGCAGCTCGACTTCAAGTACTCCGGCCTGGGAAGCCAGACCGCCACCATCACGGTGAGCGCCCCGTTCTCCTGCACCAACAATGGCGGGAACAATCCGCCCGGCCAGATCAGCGGGTCGAGCGGGCCGATCACGCCCGAGAACGGGCAGGTCACCGGGACCATCGTCACCGCGGCGGCAAGCTGCCCGGATCACATGGCCCCGCTGATCGGGCCAACCGTGACGGTCATCGTCACCAAGGCGGACGGCACGTCCACGCCGTTCTACTACACGGTTTAGCTGGCGGCGCGACAACCACCAGCAAGGTGAAACGGCACCTAGACCCCGAACCGCCAGGAGCAGTCCTGGCGTTCGGGGTCTCGGTGCGAGTCGGGAGACATCGGAGGGAACGATGAGTCGCACATTCAGCCGGGTAAAGCTGTGGTCTTTTGTCACGGTCGCGGCGCTCGCGGTGGTTCTGCTGCCGAGTGGACTGACAACGAGGGCGAGCGCTGAGCCAAGCGACATCAGGACGGTCCTGTACGAGGGGCTGCCGATCGACGAGTTCCTCTCCGACGGTGGCATGGCGGCCCTCTTCGGACCGGACACGTCTTCGCAGAGCTATCTAGCGGGCAGGCACGGCAACGGCCGCGACGCCGACGCCTTCGTCAACGATCCGTGCCTCGACCCGGCCCCACCGGGGCGAGAAGGGACCGCGCAGAGCGAGCCCGAGATCGCGGTACTCAACACCTCCGGCTCGATGGGGAAGAAGATGGTGGTCGGATACAACGACTCAGCCGGTTTTTATGACAGGAATCGAGGTCTGAGCGGCTTTGCCTACTCCACGGACGGCGGCGTTACCTGGATCGACGGCGGGGGGCTCCCGCCGCTGATCGCGGGAAGCGGAACCGCCGACGACGACGGGAAGGACGCCTACTTCGGAGATCCGTCCGTGGTCGTGGACCAGGCCACGCAGAGGTTCTTCTACGCCTCGATCTACAAGCTGCCCGATGGCTCCTACACCCTGAGCGTGAACCGAGGCACCTTTCAGGCCGCCGCCGCCACCCAAGGCGTCGAGAGCGTGGCCAACACCCGCTGTCTCAACGACCCGATGCAGACCGGCGTACCCGATCCCCCGCAGCCAGGGCAGGAGCGGATCGTCTGGGAGCGCCCGGTGGTGGCCGTCAGGCCGACGCAAGCTGTCGGCGGCGTCATCGTCGACGTTGCGCAGAGTCAGGATTTCCTGGACAAGCCGTGGCTCTACGTCGACCAGACGACGGGCACGCTCTACCTGACCTACACTCGCTTCGCGCTCGACGGCGAGACCCCGCTCGAGCTGGCGCGTTGCAGAGGCTGCGCGCTCAAGGGCACCTTCACGAGCGCGGACTGGGACGGGCCGTACACGATCGTGCCGAACGATCCTGACACCCTCAACCAGGGAGCCGTGGCGGTCACCACCACGCGACCGGGACTGCCTGCGGGACCGCCGCGTGTGGCCGTGACCTGGTTCGCCCGGACCTTCGTCTTGGCAGCGGCCGGCACGACCGGGCAGGCCGGCGACCGGACCGAGACGCAGCAGCGAATCGGGTACGCGTCCTCGGACGACGACGGCAGGACGTGGAGCAGCGCCAAGACGATCGCCGTCGTCAATCCCCAGCTGGAGCCGCCCGGCTACAACCGGGGGCGAACGTCCGGGATCGCGAACGTGCCGTCCATCGCGGTCGACAAGGGCGCGGACGACGGCGTGTTCACTTCGGGCGAGACGTCCCGGACCGGCTTCGGCACCGTGTACGTCACCTACTTCAGCGGGAAGTACGCCTTGCCCGCACGGGCACAGCAGGCCGACATCTTCGTCAGCAGGTCGACCGACAACGGCACGACGTTCGGACCGCCGGTGAAGGTGAACGACGATCCGGGCACGACGAGCCATGTCTTCCCGACCGTCCAGGTCAACAAGAACGGGTCTGTCTTCGTGGGCTGGCTCGACCGCCGTAACGATCCGACCTACAACGTCCTGACCGATACGTGGGCGAGTGTCTCCAAGGACAACGGCCAGACGTTCGGGGCCAATCGGATCGAGTCGGATGTGGCGACCGGATGGTCGGTCCGATCGGATGCGCAACCGAACTTCGGCGATTACATGTCGAGCGACCTGCTCGGTTTCGGCACCTTCGTGATCGTCTGGGCCGACGGTCGGTTCCGGCCGCCGGGCGGGCAGGCAGCTACCCCGGATACGATCTTCACGATCGCCGGCGGGCTCGGTCAGTAAAGCGCGCCGCCGTCCGCGTCCGTCCGCGGTCGATGCGCTGCAGACCTCCGCGCGCAAGGGCGACGCTCAGGCGATCTGCACGGTGACGATCTCGCGGGGTCGATAGGGGAGCTCGATCGCATCGCCATCGTGGATGAGTTCATCGCCGCCGTCCTCCAGGATCGTGGCTTGACGAACGGTCTCGAACCGGACGCCCAGCTGGAGGCGCGCGACGCCGCGGGCGCCGTGGGCTTCGTACAGGCGGACGATCAAGGCGTCTGAGTCTTCGGCTCGCTTGATCGTGTCCAGCACGAGGTTTGGGTCGTCGACCTGCGCGAGCGAGCCCGGTGGGCCGCCTTCGCGCCCCCAGCGCAACGGTGCATTGAAGCAGAGGGCTTCCGCCACGACGCCTGCTTCGCGCCAGCCGGCGCCGTGGGGCAGGACTGCGTAGGCGAACTCGTGGCGGCCCATGTCGGCTTCGGGATCCGGACTCTTCGGGGCTCGGAGCAGGCTGATTCGCAGCTGGTTGCCGTAGCAGCTGTAGCCGTACTTCGAGTCGGTCAGGACGGCGACGCCGAAGCCGTGCTCCGACAGGTCGGACCAGCGGTGGCCGGGGACCTCGTAGCGGGCCCGGTCCCGGCTCGTCGAGTAGTGCGTCGGGCGCTCGACCGAGCCGAACTGCATCTCGTACGTTGCATCGAGCGCCCGCACGGCGACGGGGAACGCGACCTTCAGCAGCTTGTGGGACTCGTGCCACTCGACGGTCGTGTGGAACTCGAGCCGTCGCGCACCCGCGTCCAGGCGGACGAGCTGGCGCAGGCGGCTCGCCGCGCCGACCGCGCGCTCGAAGGCGACCTCGGCGCGCAGCGGTGATGCGAGCACGACGTCGCAGGACTCGGCGGGCGGGCACTCCTTCCGCGTCTCGAGATGGAACGGGTCGATGTCCCACGCGTCGAACGCGACCGGCCGGTCCTCGTAGAGCTCAAGGCGGTTCGCCGGCGCGGCGATCGCCTCGCGGCCGGTCGAGCGCTCGACCAGGCTGACGAGCGTCCCCTCCGGCGAGAGCTCGGCGCGCAGATGCGCGTTCTCGAGCACGAGCCCGTCGACGCGAACCGCGTCGTCCGGGTCGACGACCGCGCCGTAGCCGTACGGCGGCGCTTCGACGACGACGAGCTCGCCGGCGCGCGCCGCCACCTCGCGGCGGGCGACGCCGACCGTGTTCACCGGCACCTCGCCGCCGCCGCCGAGCGCCGCCTCGCAGATCGCGTTTGCGCCGCGCTCGACCTCCGCGAGGTCGCGCTCCGCGTCCTCGTAGACCTCGCGGATCGACGAGCCCGGGAGGATGTCGTGGAACTGGTTCAGGAGCAGCAGCTTCCAGAGCCGGTCGAGCTCGCCCCGCGGATAGTCGCCGCCGGCCAGGCACGAGAGGAACTCGGCGTCGTGGAGCGCGGCCTCGCAGCGCCGGTTCGCCCGCTTCGTCCCCGCTTGGGTCGTGTACGTGCCGCGGTGGTACTCGAAGTAGAGCTCGCCGACGACGACCGGCCGCTCGCCGGGCTCCGCCTCGAGCGCCGAGAAGAACTCGTCGCTGGATCGCAGGGCCGTCCGCGGCAGCCCCTGCAGGTCGCGCGCCCGCCGCAGCGTCTCGAGCATCGCCTGGGTCGGCCCGCCGCCGCCGTCGCCGTAGCCGAAGACGAGCAGGCTCGTGCCCGAGTGCTCGTGATCCTTGTACGCACGCGCCGCGCGCCGCAGCTCGGCGACCGTCGCCTGGCTATTGTACGTGTCCGCCGGCGGGAAGTGCGCGAGCACCTCGCTCCCGTCGATGCCCTGCCACACGAAGGTGTGGTGCTCGGGCGTGTTGAAGCGGTTCCACGAGAGCTTCTGCGTAAGAAACCGCGTGATCCCCGCCTGCCGCATCAGCTGCGGCAGCTGGCCGTTGTAGCCGAATGCGTCCGGGCTCCAGAACTCGCGGCAGCGCCGTCCGAAGTAGCGCTGGCCGTGAAGGAACTGGCGCACGAGCGACTCGCCCGACGGGACGTTGCAGTCGGGCTCGATCCAGGTGCCGCCGACCGGGACGAACCCGCCGGCCTCGACCTTCGCGCGGATCCGTTCCCACAGGTCGGGATCCCGCTCCTCGATCCACGCGTAGTGCTGCGCCTGCGAGCACGCGAAGCGGTACTCGGGATACTCGTCCATCAGGCGGACCTGCGCGCTGAACGTGCGCACCGCCTTGCGGTAGGTCTCGGCGAGCGGCCAGAGCCACGCGGTGTCGAGATGCGCGTGGCCGATCGCGGCCAGCTCGTGCGTGCGCGTCGCGTTCCGGTGCTCGTAGAGGCGCGCGAGGATCGCACGCGCCACCGGCCACGTCGCACGGTCCTCCGCGTCCCAGACGTTGCAGAAGCGGTTGAGCTCGGTCAGAAGCTCGCCCGTGAAGCTCGGGTCGAGGTCGCCATCCGCCTCGAGCGCCCGCAGCATGTCGAAGTCGAAGAAGAGCTCCCACGCGTCCGCGTCGAAGAGCGCGAGCTCGCAGCGGTCGAGGACGACGGGCTCGAGGCTCCGGTAGGGCGACCCCTGCGCGCCGAACATGCCGTTGCACGCGAGCTCGAGCTGGAGCTCGAGCCGCGCGCCCGGTTCCGCCCGCTCGACGAGCACGGCGCCCGGCCGCTCCGGGCTCAGACCCTGCACCGCACGGCCGTCGATCCACAGCGTCGCCTCGCTGTGCGAGTCCCAGAGCAGGTCGACGCGCCGCCCGGCCCACTCCTTCGGCACCCGCGCCGAGACACGGAGCCAGTACGTCGCCCAGAGCGGGCCGAACCGCGTCCCGAGCTCGACGGCGCGATATCCGAGCCGCTGCGCCTCGTCCCAGCCGATCCGATCGACACGCGCGCTTGCAAGGATCCGGTCGACGGGCCGGGTCTCCGGATAGATCAGCCCGCGCAGCCGCTCGGCCGTCTGGGCCAGCCGTCCCCGCGTGTAGTCCGGATGGCGGAGCAAACGCCGAGCTTACGAGCCCGGCGACCGCACGGGCGCCGGCTCGTGCGCAGCAGCCTCGGCCGACTCGCTCGAGTGGATCAGGTTGCGGATCTCGCGCACCGCGACCGAGAGCCTGGCGAGGTCGAGCGTGCCGCCCGTCCTGATGTCCGCGAGCACCTGGAGGCTCCGGTCGACCGCGTTCGCATTCCGCGACAGCCACGTCTCGACCCGCTCGCGCGGGGCGAGATCGTCGGCGCCGGCCTGGACAACCTCCGCCGTCAGTGCTCCCTGCTCGGCGTAGACGTCGTCGCGGAGCGCGGCGCGGGCCATCGCCTCCCAGCGGGTCTCGCGCGGGAGCGCGACGATCCGGTCGCGCAGCCAGTGCAGCTCGAGCCGCGCGCCGAGGGCGAAGTGCAACCGGCGCGACGTCGATCCCGGTCGACGCGGCGATCTCGGCGATGTCGAGCGACGGGACGAGCGCCTCGAGGTGCGCGACGCGCTCCGCCAGCTGCTCGGGGACGCCCGCGTCCGCGAGCTGCGCGGCTTTCGCGTGCGCCGCCTCGAGCTCGGACTCGCCGAGCAGCTGCGGGAGTGCCTCGGCGAGGGCTGCGGCGCCCGGGCCGAAGGAGGCGATCGCGGCCTCGGTGTCGAGCGGGCGGCGGCGGTTGCGCAGCAGCCAGCGGGTCGTCCGCTCGAGCAGGATGCGCGCCTTCAGCATCATCGCGACCTGCGTCGCCGCGGCGACCTGGCCGTCGAGCGCCTCGATCTCCGCCCAGAGGCCGCGCAGCCCGAACACCTCGCGGGCGGCAATGTACGCGCGCGCGATGTCGGCGGCGCCGGCGCCCGTCTCGTCGCGGAGCCGGAACGCGAAGGTCGTGCCGGCGCGGTTGACGAGGTCGTTGGCAACGCGCGAGACGATGATCTCGCGCCGGAGCGGATGCCGCTGCAGCTGCGATCCGAACTGCTCCCGCAGGCGCGTCGGGAAGTACAGCTCCAGCTCGTGCGCGAGCGACGGGTCCTCGGGCAGGTCGGACGCGAGCAGCTCCTGCGAGAGCACGATCTTCGTGTACGAGAGCAGGATCGCGAACTCGGGCGTCGTCAAGCCGCCGCCCGCGGCCTCGCGCTCCTCCAGCACCTCGTCGCTCGGGAGGAACTCGAGCTCGCGGTTCAGCAGTCCGGCCTGCTCGAGGTTGCGGATGTAACGCTCGTGCACCTCGACCATCGACGCCGCCTGCGCCGCCGAGCTCGAGATCGCCTGGGCCTGCTCGTAGTTGTCGCGCAGGACGAGCGCGCCGACCTCGTCCTCCATCTCGGCGAGGATGGCGTTGCGCTGCTTCTCGGTCAGGTCGCCGTCGGCGACGATCGTGTCGAGCAGGATCTTGATGTTGACCTCGTGATCGGAGCAATCGACGCCCGCCGAGTTGTCGATCGCGTCCATGAAGATCCGGCCGCCGCGCAGCGCGTATGCCACGCGCGCGCGTTGCGTGAAGCCGAGGTTGCCGCCCTCGCCGATGACGCGGCAGCGCAGCTCGTCGGCGTCGATCCGGACGGCGTCGTTCGCCTTGTCGCCGACCTCGGCGTGCCGCTCCTCCTTCGCCTTCACGTACGTCCCGATGCCGCCGTTCCAGAGCAGGTCGACCGGCGCCTGCAGGATCGCGCGCATGACCTCGTTCGGCGTCGCCGACTTGGCCTCGACCCCGAGCGCGGTGCGCGCCTCCGGCGAGAGGGGGATCGACTTCGCCGTGCGCGGGAACACGCCGCCGCCCGCCGAGATCAGCTCCGCGTCGTAGTCGGCCCAGGACGAGGTCGGTAGGGCGAAGAGGCGCGCCCGCTCGGCGAAGCTCGCCTCCGGATCCGGATCGGGATCGAGGAAGACGTGGCGGTGGTCGAACGCGCCGATCAGCTTGATGTGCCGCGAGAGCAGCATCCCGTTGCCGAACACGTCGCCGGACATATCGCCGATTCCGACGACCGTGGCCTCCGCGCTCTCGACGTCGGTGCCGAGCTCGCGGAAATGGCGCTTGACCGACTCCCACGCGCCCCGCGCCGTGATCCCCATCTTCTTGTGGTCGTAGCCCGTCGACCCGCCCGAGGCAAACGCGTCGCCGAGCCAGAAGCCATAGTCCTGCGAGATCGCGTTCGCGATGTCGGAGAAGGTGGCCGTGCCCTTGTCGGCTGCGACGACGAGGTACGGGTCGTCCTCGTCGTGGCGCACCACGTCCGGAGGCGGTACGACCTCGCCGCCGGCGATCGTGTCGGTCACGTCGAGCAGCCCGTGCATGAAGGTCTCGTAGCAGGCGACGACCTCCTCGAGCAGCGCGGCGCGGTCGCCGCCCGGAGGCGGCCGCTTGACGACGAAGCCGCCCTTGGCGCCGACGGGGACGATCACCGCGTTCTTCACCGTCTGCGCCTTCATCAGGCCCAGCACCTCGGTGCGGAAGTCCTCGCGGCGGTCCGACCAACGGATCCCGCCGCGCGCGACCTTCCCGCCGCGCAGGTGCACCGCCTCGGTCCGCGGCGAGTAGACGAACACCTCGAACATCGGCCGCGGCTCGGGCAGATCGGGGATCAGGTCCGGGTCGAGCTTGAGCGACAGGTACGACTTCGCGTGCCCGTCGGCGTCGGTCTGGAAGTAGTTCGTCCGCAGGACGGCGCGGACGACGCGCAGGTAGCCGCGCAGGATCCGGTCCTCGTCGAGGCTCGCGACCTCGTCGATCGCGGCCTCGATCTCCCGGTCGAGCGCGTGCGCCTTCGCGTCGGTGTCGACGAACCTCGTCGGGTCGAGGCGCAGACGGAAGAGCTCGACGAGCCGGCGCGCGATCAGCGGATGCGCGGCCAGGGCGTCCTCCATGTAGGTCTGGCTGAAGGTGCTGCCGGCCTGGCGCAGGTACTTCGCGATCGCCCGGAGGATCGTGATCTCGCGGGCGGTCAGCTGCGCGGAGAGGACGAGGCGGTTGAAGCCGTCGTTCTCGGTCTCGCCGCGCCACGCGCGCGCGAACGCGTCCTGGAACGTCTCGCGTACACGGTCGGCCTGGAACTCCGCGCCCTCGGCGTGCTGGAGGCCGAAGTCGTAGATCCACACGGGCGGGCGGTCGCGCGGCCTGACCTCGTACGGTCGCTCGTCGGTGACCTTGACGCCCATGTTCTCGAGCAGCGGCAAGACGTCCGAGAGCAGCAGCGGCGAGCCGCAGCGGAGCAGCTTGAAGGCGAGGTGGTCGGTCGAGGCGAGCGGCACGTAGAGGCTCATGCCGAGGTCGTCGGCCGGATCGAGCTTCTCGATCCTGGCGACGTCGAGGACGGCCTGGCGCGCGAGGAAGTCCTCCCGGTAGGCGCCGGGGAACGCCTCGCCGTAGCGCTCGAACAGCCGGCCGGCGCGCTCCTCGCCGTCGTGCTCGGTGAGCGCGTCGCGGAAGTCGTCCGTCCACTCGCGCGTCGCGGCGGCCAGGCGGGACTCGATCTCGGCGGCGTCGTAGGTCGGGACGCAGTTCGGATCCGTGTAGATGACATAGTGCAGGCGCGCGAGCACCGACTCGGAGACGCGCGTCGTGTAGTCGACGCTGACCCCGTCGAAGGCCTCGCGGAGGATCTCGTGGATCCGCCGCCGGTTCTCGGTGTTGAAGCGCTCGCGCGGGAGGTAGACGAGGCACGAGAAGAAGCGGCCGAACGTGTCCCGCCGGACGAAGAGGCGGACGCGCCGCCGCTCGCCGAGATGGAGGATGCCGAGCGCGATCTCGAACAGCTTGTCCTCGGAGATCTGGAACAGCTCGTCGCGCGGGTACGTCTCGATGATCTCGACCAGGGCCTTGTGGTCGTGGCTGCCCGGGATCAGCTGCGAGCGCTCGAGGACACGCTGCGCCTTGCGGCGCAGCACCGGGATCTCCCACGGGCTCGCGCTGTAGGCGGTGTGCGTCAGGAGGCCGAGGAAGCGCCGCTCGCCGACGACCTCGCCCGAGGCGTCGAAGCGCTTGATCCCGACGTAGTCGAGGTAAGACGGCCGGTGGACGGTCGCGCGCGCGTTGGCCTTCGTCAGGTTGAGGAGGGTCTTCTCGCGGGCCAGCCTCCGCACCTCGGGCGGCAGCTGCGCGAAGCTCGACGAGATCGGCTGCTCGCCGCTCTCCCGCAGGATGCCGAGCCCCGAGCCGCGCACGACCCGGAGCACGTCCTCGCCGTCTTCGCTCGCGATCGCGTACTCGCGGTAGCCGAGGAAGGTGAAGTGCCCGTCGTCGAGCCAGGCAAGGAGCTCGCGCGCCTCCTCGAGCTCCTGCTCGTCGACCGGCGTCGGCGCCTCGTCGAGCTCGGCGAGGATGTCGCCGACGCGCTCGCGCATCGACGGCCAGTCCTCGACGGCGGCGCGCACGTCGCCGAGGACGCGGAGCAGGTCGCTGCGGAGCTCGTCCAGCGCCGGGTCGTCGGGCTGGCGGTCGATCTCGACGTGGATCATCGACTCGGGGCGGCCGTCCTCTGCACCGATGTCGAGCAGCCGGCCCTCGTCGTCGCGCCGCACTCGCATGATCGGGCGGATGACAAGGTGGATCGCGTTCCCGTGGCGCGTCACCTCCATCGAGACCGAGTCGACGAGGAACGGCATGTCGTCGACGACCGTCTCGACGACGGTGTGCGGCGAGTCCCAGCCGTGGTGCTCCATGTTCGGCGTGTAGACGTGCACCTTGATCTCGGCGGGCTGCCGTACGCGGGCGAGGTTCCAGTGCGCGAGCGCGGCGCCGGCGAGGTCGAGCTCGTTCCGGTCGAGCAGGTCGTCCGGCGCCACGTGCGCGTAATACGTCCGCACGAACCGCTCGAGCTCGGCCGCCTGGGCGCCGTCGGCCTGCTCGCGCACGCGCGCGACCGTCGACTCGAGCAGTGCCGTCTTCGCCTCGTCGGGGCTCGTCGCCATCGCGGCTCCTCGCTGCTCCCTCTCCACGCAGCAGTATGAACCGCGGACGTACGCTGTGGGCCGGTGGACGCCGACGCCGTCGAGATTCGGGTCCTCGGCTGCCTGATCGAGAAGCAGCGGACGACGCCTGACGTCTACCCGCTCTCGCTGAACGCGCTCCGCGGGGCCTGCAACCAGTCGACGAACCGGGACCCTGTCGTCGACTACGACGAGCCGACGATCCGGGCGGCGCTCGAGCGGCTGGGGCGCAAGGAATGGACCCGGCTCGCGAGCGGTGCCGGCAGCCGGGCGGTCAAGTACCGGCACCTGCTCGACCAGGCGCTGGGGCTCGACGACGCCGAGATCGCGCTCGTGTGCGTGTTGATGCTGCGCGGCCCGCAGACGCCCGGCGAGCTGAAGCAGCGCAGCGAGCGGCTGCACCGGTTCGGCTCGCTGGACGAGGTGGAAGGGACGCTGGAGGCGCTCGTCGGGCGGGAGCTCGCCGCACGGCTGCCGCGCCGGCCCGGGCAGAAGGAGCAGCGCTACGCGCAGCTGCTCGGCGGGGACGGCGGCGCGACAGAGAGCGAGTCGGGGCCGGCGCCGGTGCCCGTGGCGGCGGCGGCGGCCGGCGGGCTCGAGGCGCGCGTGGCTCGCCTCGAGGAGGCGGTCGCACGTCTCGCCGAGGAGCTCGAGTCGCTCCGCCTCCCCTAGCGGGTTCGAGCGCGCGTCGCGCTCCCTGGCGCCCGGCGCGCCACCGGCGTACGCTCGGGCGGTGGCGCGGTCCTTCGACAGTCGCGCCGGGATGCGAACGCGCGCGCTCGTCGTCCTGCCCGTCCTCGTCGCGCTGCGGCGGCTCCGGGCGCGGCCGGGGTCGTTCGCCGCGGTGCTTCTCGCGGCCGCGGCGGCGGGCGGCCTCGTGGGCTGGAGCAGCGTCGAGGCCGCGCTCTCGCAGCAGCGTCACGTCGAGCGGCGGCTCGCGGAGGTGCCGCCGGGGCGGCGCGCGTTGCGGACGGTCTCGTACCTCGTCGCGACGATGCCCGACCTCTCGTCGGGGCCGGCGAGGCGGACGCTCGGCTCGTTCCGCGACGTGACGCTCGCGCCGCAGAGCGTCCGCGTCTTCTCGCCGGTCGCCGCGAGGTCCGGCGCCGGCGTCCGGCTCGTCGTCCCGGACGCGGAGCGCCGCGAGCTCGACGTGGCAGCGGGACGCCGGGCGGCGCCGTGCCGGGCCTCGCCATGCGAAGCGGTCGCGCTGACGCAGGCGCTCCCGATCGGGACGACCGTCCGGTTTCCGGGCGGGTTCGCCCTGCGGGTCGTCGGCCGCGGCGCGGTCGGCGCCGACGCACTCCCCGACTCGGTTCGGCCGTGGGAGGCCGGCGAGCGTGCGCTCCTAGTCGACGGCGAGCCGCCGCCTCTGCAGCGTCTCCTGCGCGAGCACGGCAGCGTGGTCGTGCGCTCGGCGGCGCTGCGGCCTCGCGCGGTGCGCGCGTCGGAGCTGCAGGCGCTCGCGACCCGGTTGCAGCGAGCCGTCGCCGTCCTCGAGCGGGAGGACCCGGCCACCGATGCGTCCGCGCCCGTCGCGCTGCTCGAGCAGCTCGCCGAGCGCGGCGACGTCGCCCGCAGCAGGCTCCTCCTCGTCGCGGGACAGGCGGCCGCGCTCGTGTTCGCCTTCGCCGCCTTCGCGGCGAGCGCGCGCCGGCGAGAGCTGCAGCTTCTCGACGAGCAGCTCGACACGCTCGGCGCGTCGCGCTCCCAGGTGTTCGCCGTGCGCGCGATCGAGGCGGCCGCGCCCATGCTGCTCGGCGGCGCCGCCGCGCTCGTCGGATTGCGTGTCGCAGCACAGGTGCTGGTCGGCCGTAGCGACCTCGCGCCGAGCTTCATCGGAGCGGCGCTGCCGCCGAGCACGACGCTGACGATCGCCGGACTCGCGGTCGCAGGCAGCGCCCTGCTCGTCGCCGCCGGACGACGCGAACCGCGCTCGGGGTACGGACTCGGCGCGCTTGAGCTCGCCGCGCTCGCCGCGCTCGGCGTCGTCGTGTGGCAGACCGCGACGACCGGCGCGCTCGATCCGGACCGGCTCGCGGGCGGGGAGAGCGTCAGCCCCGTGCTCCTGCTCGTCCCCGGCCTGGCCTTCTTCGCCACGGGCGTCCTGCTCGTGCGGCTCCTGCCGCTCGGCCTGCGGCTCGGCGAACGGCTCGCGCGCCGGGCGCGCGTCGGCGTCCGGATCGCCTTCCTCGGCGCCGCGTGCAACCCCGGGCGGGTCGCGGCGGCGACGAGCTTCCTCGCCGTCGCGGTCGGCAGCGCGCTCTTCAGCCTGGACTACCGCGCCACGCTGGAGCGCCAGGCGCGAGACGAGGCGCGCTTCGTCGCCGGAGCCCAGTGGCGGATCGCAGAGCACGCGCCCGGGAGAAGCTCCGGGTCGGGCGACGCAACGCCGCTGACCCGGTACCGCCTCCCGACGCGCGAACGGCCGACGCCCGTCCTGCGCCTGAGCTCCTCACTCGTCGACCCCGCCCGAGCCGCCGGCGAGGCGCAGGCGGTCGAGCTCGTCGGCCTGCCTACCGGCCGCCTCGGCGAGGTCCTGGGCTGGCGGCCGGGGTTCTCCAAGCTCTCGCGTGCGGCGCTCGCGGCGCGGCTGCGGCCGCGGCCGGTCTCGCTGCGCGGCCCCGGGCTCGCGCACGACGGGCGCTCGCTGCGCGTCTGGGTCCGCGCCGTGACAGAGCGGCCGCGGCTCGTCGTCGTCCACCTGTTGCAGCCGGCGGAGCAGCGCTTCGGCTTCATCCGGCTCGGCGCGGCCGACCGTCGCTGGCGGCGGCTCACTGCGCCGGTGCCGGTCAAGTGGCGCGGCGCCGAGGTCGTCGGCGTCGAGTTCGTCCCGACGTACGTGCCGACCTCCGGTATCGCCGACGAGAACGGCTACGTCGACCTCGGCCGGCTGGAGCAGCGCCGGCCGGGAGGCTGGTCGGCGCTGCCCTCGCTCGAGCGCTGGCAGGCGGCGGCGGCCGAGGACCTCGCGTTCCAGGGGTTTGTGACCACCTGGCGGCTGCGGCGCGCGCCGATCCGCAGCAGCGTCCATCTCGACCTGAACGGCACGGGCGTGCCGCTGATCCGCCCGCCGCTGCACGTCCCCGCGGCCGTGCCGGTCGTCGCCGGAAGCGGCCTCGCCGCAGCGGCCGTCGGCGGCGTCGTCACCCTCGATCTCGACGGCTGGAAGCTCCCGGTGCGGATCGTCGCGCGCAGCTCCCGCTTCCCGACGGTGACCGAGCGGCCGTCGTTTTTCGCCGTCGCCGACTACGACACGCTCTTCGCTGCGCTGAACCTCGACCGGCCCGGCGCCGCCGTCCCGTCGGAGGCGTGGTTCTTCCGTCCGCAGCCGCCGAGCTTCGCCGAGCGGCTGCGGACGCGGCCATTTCGCCTTCGCAGTGCGGTGAGCGTCGACGAGCTGACGGCGGCGCGGCTCGACGATCCTCTCGCGCGCGGTGCACGCGCGCTGCTCGGCATCGCGGCGGCGGTCGCCGCGGTGCTCGGCCTCTTCGGCCTGCTCGTGGCGGCGCGCTCGACTCTCGACGCGGAGCGGACGTTGCTCGCCGAGTACGAGGTGATGGGCGTGCCGCGCTCGACGCTGGTGCGGAGCACGCAGGTGCGGCTGCTCGTCCTGTCGCTCCTCGGAGTCGCGGCCGGGTTCGGCGGCGGCCTCCTTGCGCTGCGCCTGGTCGGCGCGTTCGTCGCCGTGACCGGCTCGGCGGAGCGGCCGCTCGTGCCGATCGAGGCGGTCGTCGCCTGGAAGGGGAGCGCGCTCGTCCTGGCGGGGACCGCCGTCGCCGCGGCGGTGCTCGTGACCGCGCTTGCCGGCCGGCTCGTCCGCGAGAGCCTGGGCAGGAGGCTCCGCGCCTGATGAGCGCCGTCGTCGCGCGCGAGCTCTTCTACCTCTACCGGGCCGCGCAGGGAGACGTGGCGGCGCTCCGCGGGCTCTCGCTCGACGTCGGCGACCGCGAGGTCGTCTCGGTGCTCGGCCCGAGCGGCTCCGGGAAGACGACGCTGCTCGGCTTGCTCGAGGGCGCGCGCCGACCGTCGAGCGGCGAGCTCGCCGTGCTGGGAGTCGACGCGGGCCGGGCGTCGGCGCGCATGCTGGCGCGCCTCCGCCGCGACTCCGTCGGGGTCGTGCGCCAGCACTACCACCGTGCACTGCCGCGCGAGTACACCGCCGAGGAGATCGCGGCGCTGCCCTTGCGGCTGCTTGGACGCCGGCCGAAGGACGCTCGCGCGCGCGCCCGCGTCCTGCTGCGCGAAGCCGGCCTCGCCCGGCGCGCGGACGCCCACCCCGACGAGCTTTCGGGCGGGGAGCAGCAGCGGCTCGCTGTCTGTGCCGCGCTCTCGCGCTCGCCGCGGCTGGTTCTCGCCGACGAGCCGACGGGCGAGCTCGACGCGCGCGCCGCCGCCGACGTTGTCGACCTTCTGCTCCAGTTCGCCTCCGAGGCGGCGGCGGCTGTCGTTGTCGTGACGCACGATCCGGCGGTGGCGCTCCGGACCGACCGGACGATCCACATCCGCGACGGGCGGCTCGCCGCAGAGGGCACGACGCGGCCGGTGCTGATCATCGACGAGCAGGGATGGCTGCGCCTGCCGCGCCGGCTGATCGAGCAGGCGGGTCTGCGCGAGCGCGTGCGCGCCGAGGCCTCGTGGGGGAAGGTCGAGCTGCTGGCTCAGGATCCGGTCGCGTCGGAGACGGCGCCCGTGCTTCCGGCTCGCCTGACCGCGGAGGAGAAGCGGCACGGCACCGAGGTCGCGCTCTCACGCGTCGTCAAGCGCCATCCGGGGGGCGAGCAGCCGGTGCTCGACGAGCTGACGTGGGCCTTCGACGCCGAGCGGATGCACGTCGTCGGCGGGCCGTCGGGAAGCGGCAAGACGACGCTCCTGGACCTGCTCGCCGCGGTCGAGCTGCCAGACGCGGGGGAGGTCTGGGTCGCCGGGGAGCGGATCGACTCGCTCGCGCCGGACGAGGCGGCCCGCTGGCGCCGGCGGACGCTCGGCTACCTCTCGCAGCACTCGACGCTCGTCGACTTCCTGTCGGCGCGGGAGAACGTGGAGCTGGCGCTCGCCCTCCGCGGATTTCGCCCGGACGACGCCGGCCGGCGCGCCGACCGCTGGCTCGAGTGGGTCGGGCTGTCGCGATCGGCGGCTCGCCGGGCCGACCGGCTCTCCGGAGGCGAGCAGCGGCGCGTCGCGCTCGCGCGGGCCCTCGCGCCGGGGCCTCGGCTGCTGCTCGCGGACGAGCCGACGGCGCACCTCGATCGGATGTCCGGGCGCCTGGTGATCCGCCTGCTCCAGCGGGCGGCGCACGAGGGCGGCACGACCGTCGTCGCCGCGAGCCACGATCCGGACGTCCTTGCAGCCGCCGACGAGCGCCTGCTCCTCTGACGCGAGGACCGGGCCGGAGCGGCGACGACCCAGGGTCTGACCCCGGGCCACGGCCGTTCCGGCGCCGTCCCGGTGCCAGGCAACGGGTCGTGGCCGGTGGGGCCACGGCGATTCCGGCGCCGTCCCGGTGCCAGGCAACGGGTCGTGGCCGTGGGGCCGCGGCCGCTTCGGCTCCGCGGTTGCCGACGCTTTACGATCGCCGGGTGAAGATCAGGGCCGCGGTGCTCGAGGCGTTCGGCGCGCCGCTCGAGGTGCAGGAGCTGGAGCTCGCCGAGCCGAAGGCGGGGGAGGTCCTCGTCCGCCTCGAGGCTTGCGGCGTGTGCCACACCGACCTCTACACCGCCTCGGGCGACGATCCCTCCGGGTACGCGCCGACCGTGCTCGGCCACGAGGGTGCGGGCGTCGTCGAGCGCGTCGGCGAGGACGTCGCGTCGCTCGCCCCCGGCGACCACGTCGTCACGCTCTTCTCGCCGCAGTGCCGCGAGTGCGCTCACTGCCGCGACCCGCGCACGAACCTCTGCCTCGCAATCCGCGAGCAGCAGAACCAGGGCTTCCTCCCGGACGGCACGACCCGGCTTTCGCGCGACGGCGAGCCGATCCGCCACTTCATGGGCACCTCGACGTTCGCCGAGTACACCGTCATGCCGGAGATCGCACTCGCGCGGATCACGCCGGAAGCGCCGCTCGACCGCGCGTGCCTGTTCGCCTGCGGACTCTCGACCGGCCTCGGCGCGGCGATGAACACTGCGAAGGTCGAGCCGGGCTCGACGTGCGTCGTCTTCGGCGCGGGGATGGTCGGCCTCGGCGCGGTCGCCGGCTGCCGGCTCCAGGGCGCCGCGCGGATTGTCTCGGTCGACCTCTCGGACGAGCGCGTCGCGCTCGCGCGTGGCCAGGGCGCGACCGACACGATCCGCGGCGGGCCCGACGCCGTCCAGCAGATCCTCGACCTGACCGGCGGCTTCGGCGCCGACTACACGTTCGAGGCGACCGGCAACGTCGAGGTGATGCGCCAGGCGGTCGAGGCCGCGCGCATGGGCTGGGGGCTCGCGACCGTCTGCGGCGTCGCCGGCAAGGGCGAGACGCTCGACGTCGTCCCGCGCTTCCTGATCACCGGCCGCCGGATCGCCGGCTCCTCGTTCGGCGGCGTCAAGGGCCGCGACCAGGTGCCCCAGCTCGTCGACCGGTATCTGGCCGGCGAGATCGACGTCGACCCCTTCGTCTCGCACAAGCTGACGCTCGACGAAGTCAACCGCGGCTTCGAGCTGATGGAGGCGCAGGACGGCATCCGCAGCGTGATCGACTTCGGCCCGGGCTCCTGAGCGTCCTCGTCGCGCCCGACAGCTTCAAAGGGACGTTCAGCGCGGCGGAGGTCGCGGAGGCCGTCGCGGCGGGGATCCGCGACGCGGGCGGCGCGGCGCGCGAGCTCCCGCTCGCCGACGGCGGGGAGGGAACCCTCGACGCGCTCGTCGCAGCGCGTGGCGGCGAGGTGCGCACCGAGGTCGTTGCCGACCCACTCGGACGCCCGGTGCGCGCGCGCTGGGCCTTGCTCGCCGACGGCGAGACGGCGGTGGTCGAAGTCGCGGAGGCCGCCGGCCTCTCGCTCGTGGCGCCGGCCGAGCGCGATCCGTACGGCGCGTCGTCGCGCGGCGTGGGGGAGCTGATCGCAGCGGCCGCCGCGGCGGGAGCGGCGACCGTGCTCGTCGCAACCGGCGGGAGCGCGACGACGGACGGCGGCGAGGGCGCCGTCGCCGCCGTGGAGCAGGCGGGAGTTGCGCCGCGAATCGTCGTCCTCTGCGACACGAGCGTCAGCTGGGAGGACGCGCCGCGGATCTACGGGCCGCAAAAGGGCGCCGACGACGAGACGGTCGAGCGCCTCGAGCGGCGGCTGGACGCGCTCGCCGCGCGCGCGCCGCGCGATCCCCGGGGCGTCCCCTCCACGGGCTCGGCGGGCGGTCTCTCCGGCGGACTGTGGGCCTGGTGCGGCGCGGAGCTCCAGGCCGGGGCCGGGTACGTCCTCGACGCCGTCGGATTCGACGCCGAGCTCGCGGCCGCCGGTCTCGTCGTCACCGGCGAGGGCCGGCTGGACGAGCAGTCGCTGCTCGGCAAGCTCGTCGGCACGGTCGCGGCTCGCGCCGGGGCGCGCGGCGTGCCGTGCGTCGCGCTCGTCGGGAGCTCCAAGCTCGATCCGGAGCGGGCGGCGGCGGCCGGGATCGGTCGCGTCGTCGTCGCGGCGACCCTCGCAGACCTCCGCGCGGCGGGACGGGGCCTCAGCCCGTGAGCGCCTCGATATCCAAGGACGCCGGCTCGGGAACCGTGGCTACCCGTCGGGCTCGCGGCCTCGGCGCGGGCCTGACCCAGGAGAAGCCGCCGTCCGAGCGGAGGATCTGGCCCGTGATCCAGCCGCCGCGCTCCGAGCAGAGGAAGGCGACGAGCCCGGCGGCGTCCTCCGGCCGCCCGACGCGGCCGAGCGGCGTCGCACGCGTGACGGCGTCGGCGAGCTCCGGCGAGAGCCAGCCTGTATCGGTGGGGCCCGGGTCGATCGCGTTCACCGTGATGCCGCGCTCGCCGAGCTCGACGGCGGCAGAGACCGTGATCCACTCGATCGCGCCCTTGCTCGCCGCGTAGGCGATCTCGCCGCTCAGCGGCAGCCCGCTCGAGAACGCGACGATCCGGCCGCTGCCCGGCTCGCCGCCGAAGCGGCGTGCGAACTCCGCCATCAGCAGCGCGGTGCCGCGGACGTTGACCGCAAGGTGGCGGTCGAGCTGCTCGGCGTCCGTCTCGACCAGGCTGCCGAGTTCGGACACGGTGTGGAGGCAGGCGAGCGCGGTCAGCGGCCCGACCGCCGCCTCGGCCGCGTCGACGATGCGACGCGGCACCGCGGGGTCGGAGAGATCGTCCTCGTGGAAGGCGGCGCGGACGCCGAGGGCGCGCAGACCCTCGACGAGCTCCTCCGCCTCGTCCGGCCGCGAGCCCCACGGCTCGGTCGCGTCGTACGGGCGCCAACCGGTGGTGGCCACGTCCCAGCCGTCGCGGGCGAGCGCGCGCGCGACGGCCGCGGCGATCCCGGCTTGACGAGTCGCGCCGGTGACGAGCGCCGCGGGCACGCGCGCAGCCTAGATCAGTTCTCGACGGACGCGAGCGCCGCGGCGACGAGCTCGTGCGTGACCCGGTCGGCGAGCCGGCGCGCGAGCTCCTCGACTGCGGCGCGCTCGTCGGGCGGGAGCTGGCCGAGCAGGTGCGAGAGCCGCCGCAGCTCGGCGCGGGCGACGGCGTCGGCCTGGCCGTCGGGCGTCATCGCGCGGCGGGGCGGACCGCGGCGGTCGGAACGGACGCGCGGCGCGGGGGCGCGCCGCCGAGCGTGAAGCCCGCAAACATCAGCGCGATCCCGACGAGCTGGCCGAGGTAGACGAACGAGTAGTCGCCGCCGCGCGAGAGGCCGGTGGCGAGCGCGACCACGAGCGCGCCGCCGGTGATCCAGACGTTCGCGCGGACATTGCGGCGGCGCAGGATCGAGAGGAGCGAGCCGCCGACCAGCGCAAGCGTCCCGAGCGAGTTGAGCGCGATCGCCCAGAGATAGACGTGGCCGCCGAGCGCGCCGTTCGCCGGCGGGCGGCCCGACGCGGTGTGCGCGAGCGCGGCCGCGTCGACCGGCGCCAGCACGACCGCGACGGCAGCGGCGGCGACTGCGACGGCGAGCGCGCCGAGCAGCACGTCGCGTCCGCGGCGCGGCAGCTGCAGCCACGCGGAGCCGGCGCCCAGCATGGCTACCGTCAGGACGCCGCCGCAGACGTAGTAGCCGCGGAACAGGAACGGCGTCCACCCGCGCCGCTGCGCCAGGGCCTCGCACACCGCCGCCGCCGCGAAGAGCAGGAACCCGCCCGCCCAGAGCCCCTTCTGTCCGGCGGCGCGGCGCCGGTACGAGCGGACGAGCAGGAACGCGAACGCCGCCGCGACGATCGCCGCCGCGATCGGGGGCAGCGCGTGGGCGACCGCCCTCGTCCGCTGGGCCGCGGGCGCGAGCGACGAGATTGGCGCGCCGGGCGGGACGATCGTCACGTAGGCGTAGTCGCGGCCGCCGAACATCCCTTCGTGCGTCGCGGCAAAGACATAGCGGCCGGGCACGAGCGGCCGCGAGGGGGCGAGCGAGAGCGACCGGGCTGCGCGAGAGCGGACGGCGAGCGGGACGCTCCGGTTGCGGTCGAGGTCGTAGAGCGAGTACGCCGACGGCGCGTCGACGGCGGCGGCGCGCGCGACGAGGGCGCGCACGTCGCGCGTGTGAAGGCGCAGAGCGTCCGTCGGGTAGCTCCCCTGCGGGTCGCGCCACGAGAAGAGCTTCACCGGGCCGCGTCCGGTGAGGAGGAACTGCCCGGTCACCTCGGGCGTCAGCCTTGGCTCGAGCGTGTAGCGGACGCTGCCGCCGCCGCTCCCGGTCACCACGCCAACCAGCGGCAGCGAGACGAGCACGAGCGCGATCACCCCAGCGGTGACGCCGACGCGGAGGCGGTAGCTCCCGCGGCCGCGGCGCCGCCGGGGCGGCGAGGAGAGCAGCCGCATCCGGCGGCGCCGGTGGGCGCGGTACAGCGCGGCCGCGGAGAGGAGGGCGCTCGCGGGCAGATACACGAGCTCCACCTTCCAGCCCACGCCGCGCAGCGGGCCGTCGCCGTAGGGCGTGAACGCGATCGGCAGCACCGCCCAGGCGAAGGCCGGTCCCCCGAGCAGCAGCAGCGTCGCCGGCAGCGGGAAGCCGGCGAAGAGCCAGCCGACCCCCGGGAAGCCGAGCAAGCCCATCGGCAGCTCGTACGCGGCGACCGCCGCCGGCCGCCGCCGACGCACGCGCGCCGGAATCCGGCCGGTGTAGACCGACGGCAGTGCCGCGAGCGCCTGTCGGCCGAGCTCGCGCTGGCGGCTCGTTCCCTGCCACGCGGCGCGGGCGAACGCGCCGAAGCCGGCGAGCACGGCGAGCGCGGCGGGGACGAGGACGAGCGCGCTCCAGGGCTCGAGGCCGCGGACGGTTGAACCGAAGGTCTCGCCGCCTGCGACCGCGTGCGCCTCGACCGCCGAGAAGGCGATCCCGCCCGCGTAGTAGACGGCCATCCCCGCCGGCACGAGCACGAGCGTCAGCCGTGCGGCCCGCGGCGAGACGCGGCCGCCGAGGACGGGGATCAGCCCGACCACTGCGCCGGCGAGCAGCACCATCAGGCCCGCCAGCATGTTCAGCTGCGCGTGCAGGTTGACGATGACGTCTCCGGCCTGGCCACCGCGGTCGAGCAGCTCGTTCACCGCCGGGAACGCCTGTACCGGCCCTTGCAGCGTCCCGACGGCCAGGGCGGCCGCTCCCGCGAGCACGAACGCGCGCACCGGCGAACGAGCGCCGCGGTAGGCGCGCACCAGCACCCAGAGCAGCAGCCAGAAGGCGGCGAACATGGCGACGCCGCTGCCCATGATCAGGAACGGATGGAGCGGCGTCGCCTCCTCGGCCTGCTCGGGCGTGAGCCCGCGGCCGACGACGAGGCCGCCCTCGTGGAAGCCGAGGTAGAGGCACGACGCGTAGAACGCGAGCGAGCCGCCGAGCAGCAGCCCGAAGCACGTATTCGCGACGCGCCGCGACGGCGGCGTACCGCCGAGGACCGGTGCGAGCGCGAACAGCGAGCCTGCAACGAGCATCGTCAGGCCGGTGACGAGGTTGATGTGCGCGTGGCTGATCGGATCGATCCACTCACCCGCGTGCCCTGCCCGGTACAGCCAGTCGGCGTGGGCCGGCGAGACCTGGATCACGCCCTGGACGGTGCCGACCGTGAGCCCGGCCGCGCCCGCGCCGAGGAACTTCCACAAGTGCCACGACGGCTTCGGCACCCGCACGAGGCGCGACTGGAAGACGGTCAGGAACACGTTCGCCGCGAAGCACCAGTAGCCGAGGCCCATTACCCCGGCGCCGATCCCGAGCGGCACCTTGTACCACTTGCCCATGTGCGCCTTGGCCAACTGGTAGTCCCAGCCGTGCTGCACGAGGCGGCCCATCGCGATCCCGTTGCCGACGAGCGCCACGTAGAAGACCGCGAGCCCGATCGCCGTCAGCCAGAAAGCCGACTGGGCAAGCCCCTCGCTGGCGAGCGGCCGGCCGGCGATCCGCGGGAGCGCGTACCACGTCAGCCCGGTGGCGAGCAGCGTCCCCCCGCCGACGATCATCACGTGCGTGTTCGAGAGGTCGCGGACGAGGTGGCCCGCGTAGCCGGCGCGCGCCAGCCACTCCGCCGGCCACGGCAGGTTCTTCAGCGCCATGTGCACGCCGCCGAGGACGAGGAAGCCGCCGCCGGCGACGACGTACTTCGCCAGCTTGCGGTCGTGCGCGCCGAGCTCCTCGGGCGGGTACGGCTCCCGCCGCACCGGCGGTGCCTGCCCGGGCATGAAGCGGAAGATCGCGGCGACGACGACGCCGAAGAACGCGACGTAGCTCAGGAACTGCAGCGAGGAGAGGTGCTTGACCCACACGGGCCGCGGGTCACCTCAGGCCGGGCTCGAGGAAGTAGACGAGGAGCGTCCAGGCGAGGTAGAAGCAGACGAGCGCCCCGAGCACGATCCAGGCGCGCGTGATGTTCCGCCGCGAGTGTCGGACGTCCGGCCCGACGTCGCGGTAGCCGGCGAGCGGCCGTGCGGGCATGCGCCGGCCGGCCATCAGAAGATCTTCTCCATCACGAGGCTCCTTTCGGCGGCGGGGGCGCCGACGTCGGCGAGCAGCCGCTCGAACGTGTAGCCGCGCTCGACGTAGATGTCGAGCTGCTCGGGCGTGTCCCAGGTCGTGTAGCAATGGATGTGCACGTCCTCGCCCTCGACGGCGACGAAGACCTCGTAGCGCTGGGCGCCGGGGTACTCCTGCACGTGCGCCTTCTGCGCCTGCATCGACGAGTACAGCGACGGCCAGTCGGCGGCCGGGACGACGGCCTCGGTCATCGTCGAATAGGAGACGAAGGGCGGCGCGGCGGCCATCAGAACTTCTGCCCGTAGACGATGTGGCCGACGATGATCGCGACGGCGAAGCCGGTGAGGATCACGCAGAACAGCAGGAAGAAGAACGTCGCGGGCCCGGCGAGCTCGCTCGTGAACCCGCTCCAGCTGTCGATCGGGTAGATGCCCGTCTTCTGGCGTGTCGTCCGGTACTGCCAGATCCACAGGAGCAGGATCAGCACGAGCGCGGCGACGAAGCCCCACAACCACGCGAGCGAGAGCCAGTCGACGTGCCAGGTCACGACCCGATGCTCGCTCTCGTGGTGCGCGATCAGGTAGTGGTAGTAGTCCTCGGCCTTCTGCGGCGTGTCACCCTTGGGGATCGCCATCGGGCAGCTCCTCCTCCTCGAGCGCCCACTCGGGCGTGTAGTAGTCCTCCTCCTCGACGTAGAGCGGGATCGAGCCGTGGCTTTCGAGCTCGTGGAAGTGCCCGGCCTTCCAGGCGGCGAGGAAGGCGACGAAGGCGAGCCCCGAGAAGATGAAGAAGGTGTCCATCATCCAGTCGGCCATCACCCACTTCGACTGATTGTTCTCGGGCGCGTCGTGGGCGAGCGCCGTCGCCGGCGCCGCGAGGGCCACGAGCGCGAGCACGGCAAGGACGAGCAGCCGATTCATTGCTGGCCGGGCACCTCGGGCGGAATCGCCTTCTGCGACTCGGGCGGCAGCTTCTCACCGCGTGCCTTGGCGTCGGCCCAGGCGCGGTTGAGCAGGTCGGTGTAGATCGCCTTGATCGCGGCCGCCGCGGCCGGGAGCGAGAGCGTCTCGGTCGTCCCGTTGATGAAGAAGTGGTCACCGGGAGCGAGACCCGGGAAGACGCGCATCGCCTCCTGCATGAACGGGTCGGTCACCGGCTTCTTGACGAAGTCGGCGTTGTTCGGGAGCTGCTGGCGCGACTTCACCCACGCGAGCAGCTCCTTCGTCGGTTGCCAGACGATGTAGTCCTTCGGCTCCGGCACGACGTCCGTGTTGAGCGTGTGGTTCGGGATCGTCTTCACGAACAGGACGACGCGCCAGATGTCGTCGACCGAGAGCCGCTCGCCGAAGTTCTCCATCGCGGTTCCCGGCCAGCCGCGCAGGATCCGGTAGTAGAAGTCGCCCGGGCCGGTGTCGCCGCCGCAGCAGGCGTCGTCCTTGTCGGTGAAGTCGGCGGGCGGCGGCGCCATGAACTTGGCGGCGGGGCCCTTGCCGTTGCCCTGCGGGCCGTGACAACCGACGCAGCGCTCGAGGAACACCTGCTTCCCGCGCACGAGGTTCGCCTCCGTGACCGGGAGCGGATCGCCGGCCAGCCAGTAGCTGCGATCGATCTGGGAGAGGTTCGGCGCCTCTTCGAGCTGGCCCTTGGGAACGGGCACGTCCGCGCCCTCCTGAATCTTCGCGTGGGCGCCCTGGAAGCCGAGCGGCGGCGGCTTGAAACCCTGGTTCGTGATCGCAACGTGCTTGGCGTACAGCTGCCCCGCGTAGCGGAGCAGGCCGGACTTGCCGCTACGCATCTCCACGAAACCGACCAGCTGCTCCACCTGCTTGTCCGAGAAGAGCGACTTCATCGACGGCATCAACGAGAGCGGGTCGGCGAAGCGCGGGTCGTAGAAGTGCGCGCGCTGCCAGTCGTCCGGATGCCAGCCTCCCTCCTGTGAGAGGTCCGGGCCGGTGCGCTCGGTGCCGAGCAGGTTCGGCGACTGGTCCGAGCCGTAGAAGTCGCCGGGCTGCGAGATCTTCGGGTACAGGAAGTAGAGCGCGTGCCGCACGTCCTGCGGCCGCGAGTAGCCCGAGTGGCAGACGTAGCAGCCGTTCGAGGCGAACAGGTTACGGCCTTTGAGCGCGCTGTCGGAGAGCGGCGCCCAGTCCGTGGAGGGCGGCGGGTCGAAGGTGTGGATCGGCAGCCAAACGACGATCGCGACGACGGTGAAGAAGGCGACCAGGCCGCCGAGGCCCGCAACCAGGGGCGTGATGAGCATCCGCTCCCGCGGGTGCCTGGCCCAGCCCCGCGGGATCCGTTCCTCGTTCTCGTACGCGCCGTCCATGCGTCAGCCCACGGGCGGCGCGATCGCCTCGGCGACGACGAGCGTCTCGCGCCGGCGACGCTCGGTCGTATCGGTGAAGACCGTCAGGCCGACGTTGACGATCTGGACGATCCCCGAGAGGACGATCATCGCGCCGAAGATCCCGCGCGCGATGAAGTAGGCGTGCATCTGCGGGAGGACGTTCACCTCGGGAACACCCTGCTCCCACTCGAGTCCCTGCTGGAAGCCGGCGAGCGTGAGCACGCTGAAGAAGCCGGTGAAGCCGACGGTCACGAGCCAGTACATCCACTCGCTCAGGCTCCGGCTCCAGACGGGCCGCGCGTACACCTGGGCGACGATGTAGTCGATCACCCCCATCCCGAGGATCGTGAAGGCGCCGAGCAGCGCCAGATGTGCGTGAGCGACGACGAAGTTGGTGAAGTGCGTCAGCCGGTTGAACGGCTGTAGCGCCTCGAAGGCGCCCTGGATGTTGACGAGGAAGTAGAAGAAGAAGGCGGTGAGTGTGAAGCGCAGGGGCAGGTTCGTGAAGAACTTGTCCCAGTTGCCCTTCATCGTCCCGAGGATGTTGATCGTGAAGGCGAAGACCGGGACGAGGAGCATCCATGACGAGACCTCGGCGATCGTCTTCAGCCACGCGGGCGTCGGCGACTGGAGGATGTGGTGGTCGCCGACGCCGGTGTAGAAGAACGCCATCCCCCAGAAGCTGACGAGTGAGAGCGTGTAGCTGTAGAGCGGGGTGTTGGTGACGCGCGGGACGATGTAGTACGTCAGCGCGATCAGCATCGGCGTCAGCCAGAGGCCGAACAGGTTGTGCGCGTACCACCAGTTCAGCATCGCGTCCGAGAGGCTTCCCGCGAGCGCGCCCGAGGGCGCACCCCAGACGCGCCCCGGCCTCCAGATCACGTTGCCGATCGCGTAGTCGATCGCAAGCCAGAGGGGACTCGCGATGAAGAACCACACGCTGACGTAGATCGGGCGGATCGTCCGGATCGCGACCGTCGCCAGGACGTTGACGATGTTCGCGCACCAGATCACGAGCAGCGCGATGTCGATCGGCCAGATGAACTCGCCGTACTCGCGCCCCTGGCTGTGGCCGGTCAGCAGGCCGACGACGCCCAGCAGGTACATCAGGTTCCAGGCCCAGGCGCCGATGATCCCGAGCCGTTCGCTCCACATCCCGCGCGTGCCGACCAGGCGCGGGAGCATGTAGAAGAGCGCGCCCCAGTACATCATCGTCAGCCAGGCGAGGATCACGCCGTTGACGTGGGAGGGGCGGATGCGGCTGAAGGTCAGCCATGAGATCCCGCTGAAGGCCTCCGGCGAGATGAACTCGGTCGCGAGGACGAGGCCGAACAGGTCGACGACCGTCAGCCAGATGATCGAGGAGAGGATCCAGTGCTTCGCGGCGCCGTCCGGGAACGGCAGCCGTTGCAGCCTCCTCGCCCGTGCCGGGGCGGGAGCCTCGAGCACCGCGCCGGGCTCCAGGGTTCGCTCGGCCATGCGGGGCCGAGCGTAGGAGACGCCACGCGCCCGCGAGCGGCAAATGACAAATGTGTCATGGACCTGTCATCTCGGCGTCATCCGCTGTAGATTCGCCGCGTTCGGGGATGCCGATCCTGGTCATCGAGGATGAGCCGAGGATCCTCGCCTTCCTGCGGCGGGGGCTCGAGGCGCAAGGTTTTTCCGTCGACGCCGCGGCGGACGGAGCGGCTGGGCTGCGCCGAGCACGGGAGCGCCGGTACGACCTCGTCGTGCTCGACCTGCTCCTGCCGCAGCTGGACGGGCTCGCCGTCCTACGCGAGCTCGCCCGCTCGGCGCCCGAGCTGCCCGTGTTGATCCTCTCGGCCCGCTTGGACCTGCAGACGAAGCTGCGCGGGTTCGAGCTCGGCGCCCGCGACTACGTGGCGAAGCCGTTCTCACTCGAGGAGCTGATCGCCCGCATCCGCGTCCAGCTCCGCTCCGCCGGCGGACGCGACGACGAGGAGCGGCTCGTGCGCGCCGGACCGCTCGAGCTCGACCTCGCCCGCCGCCAGGCGCGGGTCGGCGAGGCCGTCTGCGACCTCACCGACCGCGAATTCCACCTGCTCCAGCTGCTCGTCCGCAACGCCGGCGAGATCCTCAGCCGCGAGCGCCTGCTCGCGGACGTGTGGGGCTACCACTTCGACCCCGGCTCGAACGTCGTCGACGTCTGCGTCCGCCGGCTGCGCAAGAAGCTCGGCGCGGCGGCGATCGAGACCATCCGCCATGTGGGCTATCGCGTCGCAGCGGCCTAGGCGCCCCGAGCCGAGGGTCGTCGACCTCGCGTGGGTCGCGTTCGCGCTCGCGAACCTCGCCGGGATGACCCTCTGGGAGCGCTGGGAGACGGTCCCCTTCCACTTCATCTGGGTGAGCCTGACGCTCCTGTACGGCTTCCGGGTCTGGACGCCCGGGCCGACGCTCGCGGTGCTCGGCGGCGTCGTCGGGACGACCGGGACGCTGATCCTGCTCGACATCTCGAGAGACACGCAGGAGTGGGGTGAGCTGACCGAGGTGCCGTTGATGTCGGCGATGTTCCTGGCGATGGTCTGGCACGCGCGCCGGCGGCAGCAGGCGATCCGCCAGGCCGAGGCGCTCGCCGAGAGCCGCGCCACCCTGCTCGCGCGGCAGGAGCGGTTCCTGCACGACGTCTCGCACGAGCTGCGGACGCCGGTGACGATCGCGCGGGGCCACCTCGAGCTGCTGCGCTCCGACGATCCAGGGTCGCTCGAGCTCTCGGTTGCGCTCGACGAGCTCGGCCGGATCGAGCGGATCATCGCGCGCCTCTTGCTGCTTGCGAAGGCCGACCGGCCGGACTTCCTCTGTGGCGCCGAGGTCGACGTCGAGCCGTTCCTCGAGGACGTCTTCGTGCGCTGGTCCGACGTGACGCCGCGCGGCTGGCGGCTCGGCCCGCTCGTGCCCGGCCGGCTCTGGGCCGACGAGGAGGCGCTGCGGACCGCGCTCGACGCGCTGCTCGAGAACGCGGTCAAGTACACCGAGCCGCACGAGTCGATCGAATTGCGGGCGAAGGCGTCGGGCGCGGAGCTCGTGGTCGAGGTGGTCGACGGCGGCTGCGGCGTGCCCGCTGAAGCTCTCGAGCGGATCTTCGACCGCTTCGGGCGCGCCGACGACGCGCGCACCCGGGAGCACGGCGGAGTCGGGCTCGGCCTCGCAATCGTGGATGCGATCGCGCGGGCCCACGGCGGCCGCTGCACGGTCGCGCAGCTGCCGCGCGGGACGGCGTTCGCCCTGCGCCTGCCGCACTTCGAGCAGCTGAGGCGCTCCGCCGTCGCCTGGGAGATCGCCGCGATCTAGTGCCCCTTCCAGCAATGAAAGCCATATCGCCTAGAACGCATATTCCTACGCCGTCAAAGGGGACGGCGCCGCGATGTCGCGCAAAGCTCGGTCCGAGAACGGCCAGATCTTCCCCCTCATGGCCCGCGGGTTGCTCACCTTGCTGCTCGGCATCGCGGCGCTCGTAATGGTCGAGAACGCCCGCTACCGGGCGCACCGGCACGTGCGCGCGGCCGCGATCGCCGCTCTCGCCTCGGTGCACGATCTGCCGCTGGGCGCGACCGTCCCCGTTGGTCTTCTCGCGCGTTAGCCTGGAAGGGTGAGGAGGAGGAGGCTGCTCTTCAGGCGCGGGGCTCCCGAGCGGGAAGAGGCTGCCGACGAGGCCGCCGCCGAGGCGCAGGCCCGCTTCCTCGAGGACCTGCAGCACCGCGTCGGCTGGCAGGTCGAGGCCGCGTACTCGGAGCCCGAGCGGCAGGCCTCGGAGAGCCCGGCCGCCGAGGCGGAGGGCGCGCCGGTTCCGCGGACGCTCGCCGAGCTCGAGCGGCTCGTCGCGGAGCGCTCCGCCGCGGAGCCCGAGCGCGCTGAGGAGCTGCGCTGGTACCTGTTCTATCTCCGCGAGCAGGTCGGAGCGGACGAGCTGATCCCGCCCGAGTTCGACCTCCTCCTCCAGCAGGTCTTCGGCCCGGGCTCGTAGCGGTCGTTTCGAAATGGGTTCGAGCGGGTCGACCGGTCATTTCGGACGAACGCGCAGGCAAAGCCCGCGCGTCCTGACGGCGGCACCGCAAGCGGCGCCTCAGCCTAACCAGGCGTCGAGGAGCGCGCGGCCGGCGAAGAGGCCGACCACGCCGCCGAGGGCGAGGAACGGCGCGAACGGGATCGCGTCCACTCGACGCTCGGGTCGATCGCGGTCTGCGCCGCGAGCACGACCGCAGCCGCCGGCAGCACGATCCGGTTCGGCACGACCCGGTGCTCGAGGTCGATCGCCGAGATCGCCACGAGCACAGTGCAGAAGAGGAGCGCGACGCCGAGGCGGCGATGGAGCCCGAAGGCGAGCCAGCATCCGGCCCAGAGCAGCGCCGCGGAGCCCACCACCGCGCCCGTCCGCCCCAACCCCAAGTAACACAGTGTTATTTGGGGGAGGCCTCGGCGGCGGGGAAGCTCGGTCGCAAGCCGGTCGACGCCGAGCCCGGCGAGCGCGCCGCCGGCGAGGAAGGCCGCGGCGACGAGCCACCTCACGGCTCGAGGCGCAGGCGGTCGCCCGCGCGGAGGCCGGTGCGCGTGCAGGCGCCGGCAGGCAGCTCGAGCACGGAGCGGGCGCGACGGCATGACGCGGCACGCCACGGGTGAAGGCCGGGGACGACGCGCAGCACCGCGACGTCGCGGTCGAGGAAGACGACGTCGATCGGGAAGCGCATGAAGGCCGTGTGGACGCTATTCCCCGGACGGATCAGCAATCCCTCGTCCTCGCCGAGGCCGTCGCGCCCGAGCAGGCCCTTCATCCGCGCGAGCGGTCGGTCGGCGACGCGGCAGTGCGCGCACACGAGGCCGCCGTTGTCCGTGCGGATCGCGACCTCAGACGGCAACGATCGCGTCGAGCGCGCGCCGCAGCGAGTCGACGTAGTCGTGGAGCGCGTCCGGGCCCTGCTCGGCGACCTCGAGCGCCCGCGAGCCGACCACGATCCCGTCGGCGAGCTCGGCCGCCGTCCTCGCGTGCTCGGGCGTCGAGATCCCGAAGCCGGCGTACAGCGGCACGTCGGTGAGGCCGCGGGCGCGCTCGACAAGGCCGGGCAGCGCAGGCGAGACCTCGCCGCGGGCGCCCGTCGTCCCGGTCAGCGTCACCAGGTAGAGCCAGCCGTCCGTCTGCTCGCCGGCGAGCCGGATCCGGTCGTCGGTCGAGGTCGGCGCGACGAGCTGGACGCGCCGCAGCTCGGGGCGCTCGCCGGCCGGGAGGTCGGCGACGATCAGCGACGTGCCGCCGGCGTCGTGGACGTCGGCGGCGAACCGCTCCCAGCCGTAGGCCTCGAGCAGCGACGAGTACGTCATCGGCACGAGCGGGACGTCGACGAGCTCGCGCGTGCGTGCGAGGCACTCGAGGCAGGCGCGCGTCCGCATCCCCTCGGCGAGCGCGCGCTCGGCGGCGCGGCGGATCACCGGCCCGTCGGCGAGCGGGTCCGAGAAGGGAAAGCCGAGCTCGACCAGGTCGGCGCCGCCGGCGACCGCGGCCTCGGCGAGCGCGGGCGTCTCGCGGCCGGACATCAGATAGATGACGAGGCGTTTCTGCGCCTGCGGCGAACTCATCGCCCGTGATGCCTCTCCGCCCGCGCGAGCTCCCGGTACATCGCCCGGGCTGGCTCACCGCCGGGCTGCTCCGGCTCGGCCTGCTGAGCCTGTTCGTCGTTCTGGTCGGGATGATCCGGCCCCACCTGACGCGCACGAGCGCGATCGTGCTCGTCTGCGTCGCCGCGCTCGTCGCGGCAGCGGCCCTGGCCGCCTTCCTCGGCGCCACACGGCGCCTTGCCGAGGCGCTCCCGTTTCTCGAGGGGCCGCAGCGGCGGACGGCTGCGGTCCTCGCAGAGCTGCGCCGCGTCGGGCTGCCGCTGCTCGGGCTCGCGTTCTTCGTCGCGTGGACGATGGTCTACATCGCCCTCTGGGCAGTGCACCCGCACGCGGCGTTTGTCGGCCTCGGTCCGCGCCCGCGCTTCGTCGACTTCTTCTACTACGCCGTCACGACCGCGTTCATCTCGCCGCCGGGCGATGTGCTCGCGCATTCGCGCGGCGCGCGCAGCGCGACGATGATCGAGATGCTGACCTCGTTCGCGCTCCTCACCGCGTACCTCTCGAGCTTCGTCGACTGGCAAGGCTCAGGCCTCCAGAACCGACGCGAGATCCTTGTCACCCCGCCCCGAGAGGCAGACGACGACGAGCTCGGCGTCTAGCTCGGCGACGCGTGCGAGCGCATGCGCCGGCTCGAGCGCGGGGATGATCCCCTCCGTGCGCGTCAGCCGTCGGAAGGCGGCGAGCGCCTCCTCGTCGGTCGCGCCGACGTACTCGGCGCGGCCGCTGTCGCGCAGGAACGCGTGCTCCGGGCCGACCCCCGGATAGTCGAGGCCGGCCGAGATCGAATGCGCGTCGGCGATCTGGCCGTCCTCGTCGGCGAGGATCGACGAGCGCGCACCGTGAAGGACGCCCGCGCGGCCGATGCCGAGCGACGCGGCGCCCGCTGCCTCGACGCCGACGAGGCGCACGTCCGGGTCGTCGACGAAGCCCGCGAACATCCCGATCGCGTTCGAGCCGCCGCCCACGCAGGCCACGACCACCTCGGGCAGCCGGCGCTCGGCGGCGAGCAGCTGCTCTCGCGCCTCATGGCCGATCACGGCCTGCAGCTCGCGCACGATCTCCGGATACGGCGCGGGCCCGACACATGACCCGATCAGATAGTGGGTCGTCTCGACGTTCGTGATCCAGTCGCGGATCGCCTCGCTCGTCGCCTCCTTCAGCGTCTTCGTACCGAATTCGACCGGGCGCACCTCGGCGCCGAGCAGCCCCATCCGCTCGACGTTCGGATGCTGGCGGCGCATGTCCTCTTCGCCCATGTAGACGACGCACTCGAGCCCGAACTTCGCGCACACAGTTGCGGTTGCGACGCCGTGCTGGCCGGCGCCCGTCTCCGCGACGATCCGCTGCTTGCCGAGCCGGCGCGCGAGCACGACCTGGCCGAGCGCGTTGTTGAGCTTGTGCGCGCCGGTGTGGAGGAGATCCTCGCGCTTGAGGTACAGCCGCTTGCCGGGTGCAAAGCGGTCGGCGCGGGTCAGCGGCGTCGGCCGGCCCGCGTAGGTCGTCAGCAGCTCGTGCAGCTCGGCGCCGAACGACTCGTCCTGCTGCGCCTTGCGCCAGCCGGCCTCGAGCTCGTCGAGCGCCGGGATCAGCGTCTCGGGGACATAGCGGCCTCCGTAGGTGCCGTAGAGCCCTCCACGCCCCCGGCCGGCGTCGGCATGCGCGCTCATCGCGCGGCCGCCACGAACTCGCGCACCTTGGTGTGATCCTTGATTCCGGGCTCGCGCTCGAGCCGCGAGGCCGCGTCGACCGCCCACGGCCGCACGGCGGCCACCGCCTCGGCGACGTTGTCCGGGCCGAGCCGGCCGGCGAGCACCACGCGCCCTTCGGTCTCCGCGGCGCGCTGGAAATGAAGCGGATCCTGTCGCTGCCACGGAAGGTCGACGACGTGCGCCACGATCTCGCCCTCGCGGAGCAGGACGGCATCGCGGCCGCGTACCGATCCTTCCTCGGCTGCGTAGACCTGGTCGAGATCGGCGCCGGTCTCGTCGGCGTCGCCGACGAAGACCGCGACCGACAGCGCCGTGTCGGGGACGTCGAGGAGGGCCGGCGCGCGGCGCGGGCTGTCCTCGGCGAAGATGAAGCCGACGAGGTCGGCGCCGGCCTCGACCGCGACGTCGACGTCCTCCTGGCGCGTCATCCCGCAGACCTTGACGAGGGGGCGCGAGAGCAACTCGGCGAGCTTGCCGCCCGGATTGGGCGCGCGCATCAGCGCAGAGCCGACGAGCATCGCGTCGGCGCCCGCGAGCTCGGCTGCGGCGCCCTGGGCGCGCGTCGAGATCGCGCTCTCGGCGACGACGATCCGGTCCCGGGGAGCGCGGCGGACGAGATCGAGCTGGCGGCGCCGGTCGATCTCGAAGGTCGAGAGGTCGCGGGCGTTGACGCCGACGATCTGCGCGTCGAGGCGAACCGCACGCTCGAGCTCCCGCTCGTCGTGCGCCTCGACGAGCGCCTCCATCCCGAGCTCGTGCGCGTAGGCGAGCAGCCCGGCGGCGCGGGCGTCCTCGAGGTTGCACAGCAACAGCAGGACGGCGTCCGCGCCGGCGAGCTTGAGCTGCAGCAGCTGCAGCTCCTCCGTGAAGAAGCCCTTCGCGAGCAGCGGCGCCGGCGTGGCCGCACGGGCCGCCTGCAGGTCGCCGAGCGATCCGCCGAAGCGCTCGTCGACGAGGATCGAGATCGCAGCGGCGCCGTGGGCGGCGAACTGGGCGGCGAGCTTCGCCGGATCGGCGTCCGGGCGCAGGTCGTCGGCCGACGGCGAGCGGCGCTTGACCTCGGCGATCGCCGAGAGCCCGGGCGCTGCGAGAGCGTCGCGGAAGCGTCCCATCAGACCGGGATCTCCTCTTGCGAGAAGGCGACGAGCTGCTCGAGCCGCGCCGCCGCGGCGCCGGAGTCGACCGCCTCGCGGGCCAGCTCGAGCCCGTCTCGGAGATCGTCGGCATGGCCCCCGGCGGCGATCGCGCCGGCGGCGTTCAGCAGGATCGCCTCGCGCCGTCCTCCGCGCGCGCCGGCGAAGACGTCGCGGATCGCCTGCGCGTTCTCCGCCGGG